>MDSV01243791.1_pt1 | contig 33090 bp, 27 predicted proteins | sample 810851 | NCBI WGS metagenome assembly MDSV01 (sample SAMN05326640, study PRJNA326480) | marine metagenome | isolation source: seawater | place: Atlantic Ocean: North East | collected 2012 | reverse complement strand
TGCTCTCCTGTAAAAAAAGAAATAGCACCACCAGTGCATAGTATTGTCGTTTTAAATTTTAAATTTTTTTTTAAATATAAGCCTAAAATTTCTTGAGTTCCTCCTCCAATATTGGTCATTATAAAGTTTGGTTTAATTTTGTTAATTTTATATAATAATTTCTCATCAATTAAATTTGAAGGATTATAATTTGGTGCTAAGTAACTGTAAACTCTCTTAACTCCTAATTTATTTAGATACTTTTTATTAGATATTAAAACTTTATTATTTGGATCAACACAAAAGATAGACTTATCATTATTTCTTAAATATTTAAAAAAAAACTTTAAAAATCTATAACCTGAAAATTTATCAACTTTAATATTTTTAAAAATTCTCAACAATAAAACAAAAAAACCACTATCAAAAAAGACATAATCAGCTTTTTTTAGAGAATTATAGTACTTTGAGTGGTCTGCAATACTGGCTAAACCTGGCGCTGATGGAAAAATAAATAATCCCTTTTTAACTATGAAATTTTTAAATTCATTAGAATTTAAATTTGTAAAACATATTTTCTTAAAAAAAACTTTTTTCATTTATATTATGATATATGATATTATTAATTCATGATTTAAATTTTATAGTTATTGTAATTAAGATAAAAAAAGTAAATTAATTTTTTTTAGAAAAAATATTCTTAACCATTTCATTCAAATTTAAATCTTCTTTTTTTTCTTCTTTATTAATCTCATTATGGTCTACTATATTTATTTTAGGTTTCACGTTATTTTTAAAAACATTTGTCAGGATATTAGAATTATTAATTACCTCATTAACTGAGTTCATTTTTAAAATTAAATTACTTTTTTCTTTTTCATACTTTTCTATTTCATTTTTTGAAATATCAAATTTTTTCTTAGTTTCAAATAATTCGTTACCCAACCTAACATTTTCTTCTTGATAGAATTCAATCTTTTCTTTTAAAGTTGTAATAATATTATAATTTCGATGATTTTTATCATCATTTACTCTTAGTTCATCTAATGTATTTTCTAAATCAGAATTTTTTTGTTTATATTCTAAAAATTTATACTTATATTGTTTTAATTTTTCTAATTCATCAACTTTAAGACTCAAGTCATTAAAATCTTTTTTAATTAAATCATTCTTTTCTTTAAGTTCATTTATCTCTGAATTTGCTTGATTGTTAATTTGTTCTAATTGTTTTATTTGATTTTGATATGTTTCTATATCTATATTTAATCTATTTTGATTTTTTTCTAGAATCTTATTTTTCTCTTCCAATTTCAAATTCTGGTTTCTAAATGCATTTATTTTAGAATTAAATTCTTCATTTTTATTTTCTAAATCTTTAATTTTTAACTGAAATTTATCTATTTGGGATTTTAATTTATCGTTATCTTTTTCTAATAATCTATTAAAGTTTTCTAATTGTAGATTCTGATTTAAGGACGAATCTAACTTTGAATTTGACTCTATATTTATATTTTTTAACTTTATAATTTGCTCATTTTGTTTGTCTGAAGTTTTATTAAGTGAATCTATATTTAAGTTTTTATCTTTTAAATCACTTCTTAACTTATTATCTAAATCAACTAAATTTTTAATATCTTTTCTAAGTGACTTATCTTTTTTAATTAATTTGATCTCTTTTTTCTTAGAAAAATTTATTTTTTTTTCTAATTCAATTATATTATTTCTCAAATCAACTATTAGCTTTAAGGTATTCTTTTTGATTTTTTTCTTTAAAAGCACATATAGGTCGTCAACAATTTTTTGATAATCATAATCTTTATTCTCTATATTAAAATTAATTGTTTCCTGATTTGATTCTAAAATTTGTTTTTTTTCAGCCTCTATAATTATTTTATCAACACTATCTGGTATTTTATTAAATTCGGAGTCTTGTATTTCTTTTTTAAGAATTAATGGTTTAGCAGTACTCATTTTTTCATTAAATATAGTATTATTCGGAACTTTAGTAATCAATTTATTATGTTTAATAATTTTTTTTTCTAAATTATCAGGTTTTTGACTTGAAGAATTTAATATCTTATTAGAGGCTTGAACAATTTCTTTAATAGAAAAAATCTTAATCATTTTACAACTTGAAGTTTTATTTATTTTTTACAATAAGTCTATAAAGAAAAAAGGGGCGATTTGACTCATTTTTTTAATATTTCAGACAAGAATTAAGCGTGATTTTATTTTTTGAAATTAGTGATTTGAAAAAAAAGTATATTTAAAAAAATTAATCAAGTTCAAATTCTTTGGTGTAATCTTTTTTTAAACTTTGGTCTTGCTTATTTTTATCTAATATACAATTACCAATAACAAGATAATCTAGTTCAGTTCCCATAAAACAATTAAATGCATCAATTGGAGTATTAACGATTGGTTCTCCTCTTACATTGAAAGAAGTGTTAACAATTACTGGACACCCTGTTTTTTCTTTAAATTTTGAAATTAAATCATAGTAACGTTTATTTGTATCTTGTCTTACAGTTTGAATCCTAGCAGAATAATCAACATGGGTTACAGCTGGAATATCTGACCTTTTGATATTAAGTTTATCTATTCCAAATAATTTTTGTTCCTCATCAGTCATCTCAACTTTTTTTTCTGAATTTATATTTGCAACTAATAACATATAAGGGCTCTCTACATTTAAATCAAACCAGTTAGATAATTCTTCTTGAAGAATTGATGGTGCAAATGGTCTAAAACTTTCTCGGTACTTTACTTTTAGATTTAATGTCTTTTGCATTTTTTCTGATCTAGGGTCACCTAATATTGATCTGCCACCTAGAGCTCTTGGACCAAATTCCATTCTTCCTTGAAACCATCCAATAGCTTTTTCTTTTGATAGATTATCTGAAGTTTGATTAATTAAATCATTATAATTTAAAGTTTCAAAATTAGCACCAACTGAATTCAAATCTCTCTCAATTTGATCTTGAGAAAATTCTGATCCCAAGTAAGAGCCATTCATGCTATCCTTAGGATTTACCTCTCTTTTTTCACCCTGTTCAATATACCATAAAGCTAAAGCTGCACCTAAAGCACCTCCAGCATCGCCTGCAGCTGGTTGAATCCAAATATTATCGAAAATTTTTTCTTTTAAAATTTTACCATTAGCAACACAATTTAACGCTACTCCACCAGCTAAGCATAAATTTTTGATGTTATATTCTTTACGGATTGATTTTGTTAATTTGATCATTATTTCTTCCGTAATTTTTTGTATTGATGCAGCTATATCCATATGAAATTGAGTTAATTTTTCATTTTCTGGATTTCTTCTTTTTTGGCCAAATAAATTATCAAATAATTCATTGGTCATTGTTAGACCCGTAGCATAATTAAAATATTTTTGATCTAGTCTAAATGTTCCGTCTTCTTTTATATCTATAAGTTGTTTGATTTTTTCTTCATAAATAGATTTTCCATAAGGTGCTAACCCCATAAGCTTATATTCTCCACTATTTACTTTAAAACCAGTATAATAAGTAAATGCCGAATAAAGTAATCCAAGGGAATGTGGGAAATATATTTCTTTTTTAATTTTTAAATCATTTTTTCTACCAATTGCAACAGTGGTAGTTGCCCATTCTCCAACACCATCTGCTGTTAATATTATGGCTTCATCAAAAGGTGATGGAAAAAAAGCACTAGCTGCATGACTTAAATGATGCTCAGAAAAAAAAATATTTTTATCTGATTTATAATTTTTGTCATGTTCTTTAAGTTCATTAAATAATAGATTTTTTTGAAAAAGTTTTTCTTTCAACCATATTGGCATTGCTTTACTAAAGGAAATAAAACCTTTTGGCGCAAATGCTACATATGTTTCTAAAAGGCGCTCAAATTTTAAAAAAGGTTTTTCAAAAAAAACAATTTGATCAACTTCACTTAATTTTAATTTTGCATGGTTTAAAACAAACTCAATTGCATTGCGAGGGTAACTAGCGTCATGTTTTTTTCTAGTGAATCTCTCTTCTTGAGCCGCCGCAATTATTTTTCCATTAATTAAGATGCAGGCTGCGCTATCATGATAAAATGCAGATATACCTAAAATTGATTTCACTTTAAAAAATTGTGTAAATAAATGGAGCTACTGCAGAGCCTTGACTTAAAATTATTAACCCCCCAAATAGTGCCAAAACAATTATAATTGGTATAAGCCAGTATTTTTTTCTAACTTTTAAAAATTCAAAAAATTCTCTTATAAAACTCATATTAAAATTGATTTTTCATTTTACTTTTTGGTTCATTTTTTTCAATCCAATAAGATTTTTTTTTATTAAATTTAAGATTTAATAAGTCTTTTTTTAACAGTCTCATTAAAATTGCTATAGGTGTAACTATAAAAAAAAATAATGAGGCCATAATTAATGGTGAAATAATTTTTCCTAAGAATATTCCAAATTTAAACCATAAAATATTTAAAGGAGTTAATAACTTTGAATTAATAAGTCCAAGTATAAGAAAAGAAAAACTGATTAATATTGCCCACAATCTATATGGTTCATTATCTAATAATGGCCAGAAACCAATTAATATAAAAACTACAAAAAAAACAATTCCAAAACTTTTATTTGAATTAATTTTTATATTCATAATTATAGTATTGAATTAATTGCTTGTTTTAAATTAGGAAAATTTTTCTTTCCTTTAATTTTAAATTTGTCTCCTATAATTAAAAATTTAATACCAGTTTTTTTCGCAGCCAAATAATCACTGACACGATCTCCTAACATATAAGATCTTTTTGTATCAATATTTAAATCTTTAATTGCTTTCAAAAACATTCCATTATTAGGTTTTCTAAATTTTGATCTTTTTATATATTTTTTTACTCCACCCTTGAAACCTTTATTTGGATAATAAGGGCAATAATAAATTCTGTCAAAATAAGAACCCTTTTTACTAAACAAATATTCTAATTTTTTATGATCTTTTTCAACTTTATTTATTGTTACTGTACCTTTAGCTACAGCTGATTGATTTGTTACAATTATTGCCAAGAAACCTTTTTCATTTATTTTTTTGACTGCATCAAAAGCTCCATTAATAATTTTTAGAGGGTTTTGATAATGTAGATTTAAATTTTCTTTATTTATAACGCCATCTCTATCTAAAAAAATAGCTGGGATTTTTGTTTTAAAAGATCCATTTTTATATTTAATAATCTTTAAATGTTTTTTAATAGCATTTATTCTTTTTGGGGTACCTGCATCCTTTATGTATTCCCTTGTATTATAAGCATAAATCTTAATGTTATTTTTAATAAGTTTTGGTAATAAGTCTTTTGAAAAATCCTGAAATTTTTTTTCTTTAATATAACTAATTATTTTTTTTTTTATAATCATTATTCCTGATAAACATAAGTTTCCAATATAATTTTTAGAATGAGGCTTTTTATGAAATTTTAACAATTGATTATTTTTATTTACTTCTATTGCATCACTATCGGCAATATGATTATTGGGGTGAACTAATAAAGTAACTTCACTTTTATTTTTAATATGAAACCTTTGAAATTTTTTTATATCAAAATTAAATACCAAATCACCAGATATAATCAAAATATCGTTATCTAACTGTTTGTATTTAATTAGATTTTTTAAACAACCTACATTTCCTAAAGGCTCATTTTCTTCAATTACTTTAATATTTTTTTTAATCAAAGTATTAGTAAACTTTGTAATTTTGTTATTTGATAATAAAAATATTCTTTTATATAATTTTAACTTTTCTAACTGTCTTTCAATTATAGATTTTTTGTTAATTTTTAAAAAGGGTTTTGGAATTTTATTTGAAATTATCCTAGTTCTTGTAACTTTACCACCTATCAAAATTGCAATATCCATTATTTAAAAAAATCCTTAGATATAGAATTTATTATTTTATTTATAGTCATTAAAAATTCTTTATTTTGAATTTTTTTGAAAAATTAATATTAAAAAAGTCTTTTCTACTAAGTAATTTTGTTAATAATATCGAGCCTGTCATGCCTACAATACTTTTGATTAAAATATTTTTCAGGATGATTGATTGATACATTTTATATAGGATATACGATATTTTAAAATTAACATGTTAATTTATTTGTTAATTTAAGTAATTTTCTATAATAATTAAAAAAGTATTTAAACTAAAAATATGTATAAAAGATTTCCACTTCATAAAACCTTAAAAAGTAAAGAATTTTACCTGAAATATATATCTGAAAAGAATAGTTTATTAAAAAAAGTTAATTTTAAGGAATTAGATAAAATTATAAAAGAAATTAAAAAAAGTATTAAAAGTGACAATATTATTTATTCATGTGGTAATGGGGGATCTTCTTCCCTGGCAGATCATTTGACCTGCGATTTTATCAAACAAACTAATAATAAAACTAGTTTAAAATTAAAATCTATTTCTTTGAGCTCAAATATGTCACTCATTTCTGCTATATCAAATGATATTAGTTTTGATGAAATTTTTTCTTTTCAAGTAGAAAAATTATGTAAAAAAAAAGGTATTCTAATATTATTTTCTGTTTCAGGAAATAGTAAAAATTTAATAAACGCTGTAAAGACAGCTAGTAGAAAGCAAATAAAAACTATTTCATTTACTGGTTTTAATGGTGGAAAATTATCTAAATTGTGTGATTATAATATCAACTTTCCTATGGCTAATTATGGAATTGTAGAGGACTGCCATGTAACTATGATGCATTACCTATCTCAATTTTTAAGAAATACTGAAATTAAATCTAAAAACTTTAAAAAAATAAATTTTTAAAAAAAATTTTTTTTATGAAAAAACAAATATTAATTTTAGGTGATATTTTTTTAGATATATTTGAAGAAACTAAAGCCTTTAAGATTTCACCTGAGAGACCTGTCCCTGTTCTTAAGCCAATTGGTAAAAAATATTTGTTAGGTGGTGCAAGTAACGTTGCTAGCAACATTAGATCTATTGGGGGTAAACCTTTTTTAATTTCTAAACTTTCAAAAGATAAAAGTTCTAAAAAAATTATAAGTTTACTTAAAAAAAAAAAAATAAATCATAAAATTTTTATTAGTAAAGATTATTTTTCTTCAGTTAAAAAAAGAATAGTGGAAAATAACCATCAGTTTCTCAGGGTTGATGATGAAAAAATTATTAATCTCACCAAATCTCATGAATTTTTGATTATTAAATATATTAAAAAAAATATAAAAATGTTTGACTCTCTAATTATCTCAGACTACTCGAAAGGCTTTTTAACTAAAACTTTACTTAAAAAAGTAATAACTATTTTTTATAAGAATAAAAAAAGAATATTTACTGACCCCAAAAATAATAACATCGATAATTATAAAAATTCTAACTTTATATGTCCAAATCAAAATGAATTTAATGAATTTTTGAAATTTGAAAAACTTCCTAATAATAGAAAATCCATATTAAAACTTATTAAAAAGTCCAGATCGGAAGCATTTATAATTACTAAAGGATCTAAAGGAGTAACGGTAATCTATAAAGATGGAAAAATGATTAATATATCACAAAAAATTATTAATGTTTATGATGTAACTGGAGCTGGAGATACATTTATATCTTATTTAACTTATTTATTTTCGAAAAATATTGACCTTATTAATTCTATTAAAATTGCAATTTATGCATGTTCAAAAATAGTACAAAAAAAACACACTTCAACTTTAGAATTAAATGAATTGAGATTGGTTATAGATAAATTTAGTGAAGAAAATAATATAGATTTAGCATTGAAAATAAAATTATGGAAATTAGCAAAATTAAAGATAGGTATTGCAAATGGTTGTTTTGACGTGCTTCACTCAGGTCATTTGCATCTTTTTAAAACTGCAAAAAAAAATTGTGATAAACTGATCATTTTAATAAATTCTGATAAGTCTGTATTTAAGCTAAAAGGTAAAGGCAGACCCAAACTAAAATTCCATACGAGAATGCAATTTTTAAAAATGATTAAAAGTGTTGATTTGATTGAAAAGTTTAATGAAATTACACCATTAAATAGAATTAAAGAGATAATGCCGAATATTATCTTTAAAGGCTCAGATTATAAAAAAGAAGATGTAGTTGGATATAAAGAAATTAAAAAATATGGTGGAAAAGTCGTAATTATAAAAAATTACAAAAATTTTAGTTCTACAAAATTAATTGAAAAATGATTATTGTAACAGGAGGTGCTGGTTTTATTGGATCTAATTTAATAAGAAAATTAAATAATTTAGGTAGTTCAAATATAATTGTTATCGATAGTATTAAAAAAAATATAAAAAATATAAAAAAAATCAGATTTAAAGATTATTATGATAAAAAAGATTTCATATATAAAATTGAAAACAACAAAATTTTAAGTGACATTAAATGTATTATACATTTAGGTGCATGCTCAGATACAACTGAAAACAACTGGGATTATTTAAAATATAATAATATTATATACTCAAAAATATTACACAAATTTTCATTAAAAAAAAATTGTCAGTTTTTGTATGCTTCATCCGCTGCAACTTACGGTAATCAAAAAGGTAATAAGCTACACAAAAAACTTGATTATAAACCATTAAATCTCTACGGAAAATCTAAGTTAGAATTAGATAAATTTTTTTTCAAAGAAAAAAAGAATAATGTAACTGGATTGAGATATTTTAATGTTTATGGAGATTTTGAGAAACATAAAAAAGGAATGAGAAGCCCTGTAAGCAAATTCTATGATCAAATAAAAAAGGAAGGCAAAATTAATTTATTTAAGTTCGAAAAAAAAAATGAGCCTTATAGAGATTTTATTTATGTAAAAGATGCTGTTGATATGACTTTTTATTTAATGAAAAAAAAAAAATATGGTCTTTACAATATCGGTACAGGAAAGTCAGAAACATTTATTAAAATAGCTCAAATACTTATAAGTAAATTGAAAAATGGAAAAATAAAATTTATAAAATTTCCTAAACATTTAAATAATAAGTATCAATTTTTTACAGAAGCAAATATTTCTGAAATAAGAAAATTAGGATATAATAAAAAAATTTTTAATATTGAAGATGGAATTAAGTCCTACATAAAGGAACTTCAAAAAATAAAAAACTAAATAGATTTAATATCTTTTATAATTTTTTTTTTTACTGATTTTAAATTAATATTATTAACTTTATTTCCAAAAAAAATTTTCAGATTAGGGTTTAGAGGGAACCATCTACCTTTTTCAGCAGTAGATTTTCCAAATATAGAAACACTTTTTTTTTGGAATGTACTTGCTATATGCATAGTCCCATCATCGTGAGAAATATGGTAACTACTGTTACCAATAACATCAACTAGTTTTTTAATGTTAGTTTTACCACATAAATTTATAATACTCTTAGATTTTTTAATTCTTAATTTTTCTGCGAGTTTATATTCATTTCTCGAACCAACTATATATATTTTTATATTAGGAATATTTTCTATTATACTCATTACAAGTTTTTCCCAATTGTTTGAGCTCCATTTTTTTAAAATATTTTTTCCACCAAAACTAATTGTTATAAATTTTTTTTTACTAAAAAACTTTGTGTTTTTTAAGAAATTTTCGATTAGAAAATCGTTGTAATTAAGTTTTTTTTTAACCCTCTTACAAAGATAATAAGTTTCATTAAATTTTTGATAATTATATTTTTCAAATTCAAAACCAATTTTATTTTTAATTCCAAGAATACTAAATATTAAATAATCTCTTATAAGTTTTTTTTTTGATTCAAAGGCATTTAAGTAATAAATTTTTTCAAAATTATTTTTTTTTATAATATTAAGAAATTTAACAAAATTAATTTTGCCATAATTAAAATAAATAAATTTATCAATTAGTTTTTTTTTAAGAGGAATATGACTTGGTTTTACATGGGGTTTTTTTACTGGGATTTGACTAGCTAAATATATTTTTGATTTTGGATTAAAACTTTTTATTAAATTAATTGCAGGTAAAGAAACAATAAAATCACCTAAACTACAATTTCTATATATTAAGATTTTTTTCATTTAAATATATTTTTATACCAAATACCGTAACTGTAAGTTCTAAAAAAGACTGCTTGATTCTTTTTTAAATCTTTTGTGAGATTTATTAGTTTATTTGTATCTATTAGAGGAATGTCTTTAAAACTATAAAATATATTTTCTCTAATTTTTTCAAAATCTTTTTTTATGTATCCTTCTAGATTGCCTGGAAAACCATATTTTTTTTTATTGTTTAAAATATAACTCGGTATCTTAGGATGTTTTCTTAAAAGTGATTTTGATCCAATGGAGAAATGATTTTCGAGAGAGGTTTTTCTCGAATAATTACCTAAATTATAATCCAAATATGGTACTCTAGACTCAATTCCATAAGACATAGAGTTTTTATCTTCATAATCTAAAAAGTAAGATAAGCCCCAATGAGTATTATAATTTAAAACAATATTTTGAAATTTATTTTCATCTAATTTCTTGTAATAATCTGTGTTTTCTAATCTAGAATTACAATCTAAATGTTTAATATTTTTGTATAATTGATAATTCTTAAAACTATTTAATTTTTTTAAATCTAATGTTTCTTTTAGAGATCTTAGTATGATATTTTTATCATTGGTAAAGTCTGAGAAAAATTTAACTAATTTTATAAAATTTATTAACCCCCTTTTTTTTAAAACAGAAGCCAAATATCCATACATATGCATTGAGTAACCAAAAAAAATTTCGTCTCCACCTAAACCTGAGAATAGAACTTTAAAACCATTTTTCGATACTTCGCGACATAATACATTATGAACAACCATTGAAGCATCAGCTGTAGGTTGGTCCATGTCCTTAATTGTCTTAATATGATCATCATAAAAATTAACCATATCTTCTTGAATATAATGTTCGGTAAAATTATATTCTTTATTTAATTTTGAAATATTTTTATTTTCATCATTTGGATTATTAAGAATAGAAGAAAAAGTATGAATTTCTTTATTTTTAGCCTGGTTTTTTAGGATTATACTTAATAGTGTAGAGTCTAATCCTCCAGATAAAAAACATGCAATTTTTTTATGTTCAGTTATAGACTGTTGTGAGATAGCTAAATCAAGATTTTCTTCAAATGAACTAGAGTCTTTATCACTTAAAAAATTAAAATTTTTATTTGTATATTTATTAATTTCAAACTTTTTTTTTTCTAAATCAAATTCTATAAAATGTCCTGGCTCTAATATATTGATATTTTGAATTAAAGTTTTTCTGAAACCATGAATTTGACGGTGACCAATAAATTTTATTACTTCATTTGTATCAATTGATAAGTTTTTTTTTACACTTTTATTACTTAATAGAGTTTTAATTTCAGAAGCAAAAATAAACTTTTTTGAATTTGTGAAATAATATAACGGTTTTATCCCATATTTATCTTTTATTATATAAATTTTATTTAATTTCTTAATGTATAACGCCATTGAGAACATACCGTTAATATACTGAATAAAATTTAAACCAAACTTGTGATATAGTTTCAATAAAACTTCTGTATCTGTATTGCTATTAAAACTATCTTTAAAAAATAATCTTTTTTTTAATTCTTTATAATTGTAAATAGACCCGTTAAAAATAATTATATTACCAGTATCTTTATCAATCATTGGCTGCACAGAGTTAACAGATAAATCCATTACTTTGAGCAAACTGTGAATAAAACAAAAAGACTGATTTCTATAATATTTTGATCCGTCGGGTCCTCTATGTTTGATTTTTTCAATCATGGACTCTATATCCAAAATACTATAATCACCTATAATGCCCGCAATACCACACATATTTATAAAAACTTTCCAAATAACTTTTACGAATTGAAAATATACTTTGGTTTGACGATTGTGTAAAATTCCTTTTTAATTATATAATCATTGAAATAGATATTTTCATACAACTTTAGACTAATATTTGATATAAAAATTTAAACTAGTAAACTTAAAAGTGTCCATAATAAGCTCCTCAGATTTAGAAAATAATAGAAATTTAACATACGATATTTGTATTATTGGTTCAGGTTTAAGTGGTCAAATTGTTGCTTCAAAAATTAAAAATAAAAAAATTATTTTGATTGATAGTGGTAAAATTGAATTTAATAAAGAAGTACAAAATTTAAATAAGCTTGAAATGAATGGTATAAATTTTAGAAAAAATTTTACTAATAGAGTAAGACAACTAGGTGGATCTGCAAATATGTGGGCTAATCAATTAATGTTTTTAGACAAACATGAAATTGAGGAAAGAAAATGGATAAGTGAAAATTTATCCTGGCCATTTAGCTATAATGAATTAAAAAAAAATTATTCTGAAACTCTGAATGATATTTATGGACATACCTTAGATGATCCTTTCAAACAAGTTGAGAATAATAATTTTTTTTCAATTATTGAAAATCAATTTTTAAATGAAAAAAATGTTTTATTTGCAAGGAGTATGTGGCCAAATAAAGTTGAAAAATTTAATTTTACCTCAAAATTTACTCAGAAAATTTTAAATGATAAAAATTTAGATTTCATTTCAGATTTTACTGCAACTGAGCTTAAAATAAATGAAGATGCTCAAAAATTAGATAAGGTAATTTTTCAATCCGATAATAAGACAATATCGGTTAAAGCTGATACATTTGTTTTAGCTTGTGGTGCTATAGAAAATGCAAGAATATTACTTAACAATCAATCTAAATATAAAATTTTAATTAATAATAATATTGGAAAATATTTTATGGATCACATAAATATAGATTTAGGATTTTTGAATACTAAAAAGAAGTTACCTTTAAGCATTTTGCTTGGAATGAAATTTAGAAATTATGATTTACGAAAATATTTAAAAATTACTAAAGAATATCAAAAAGAAAAAGGTATTTTAAGTTGTCATTCTTGCGTTGATCCTGTTTATGATGAAAAAGATGAAATATTATTTCATAATTTTTTGAAAGAAATTAAGAAAATTATTAAATTTAATGGAATTCCTCGAATAAAATTCAATGAAATCAATATTAAAAAAACCCTTGAACAACTATATTTTAAAATACCTCCCCAGATATCTAATTCTTTAATGAATTCTCTTTTACGATTAGTATTAGGTAAAAAAAATAATTATTTATCGTTTGATAAATTAAAGATTATTTTTCAAGGAGAGCAAATGCCAAACATAAATAGCAAAATTTATCTAAGCCAAAATAGAGATAAATATAATCAGAAAATCGCTATTGTTGACTGGAGATTAAATAAGATTGATTATAAAAGCTGGGATGAATTTATTAAAATATTAAATAAAAATTTTAATTCTCACGATTTTTTATCTTTTGAGGAAAATTCGAAGCCTGAAATTTTAGATGTTAGTCATCATTCTGGAACTACAAGAATGTCCTCTAATAAATTAGATGGAGTAGTTGATAATAATTGTAAATATCATGATCTTGGAAATCTATACATTTGTGGCAGCTCAGTTTTTAAAACTATTGGCAGCGGAAATACTGGATTATCAATAATGGCCATTTCCAATAGATTGGGCAATTATCTAAATATTAATCTGAATTAATGAATGATTAAAAAAATAATACAATTACCTCTATTTTTAAAACCATTATATGAAACTAAATTAATTAGAATTGGAAAAGACAATGATGGTGGTTATTTAATTGCTGAAGCTGCTCTTAAAAATACAAAAATTCTTCTATCATTTGGCCTAAGTGATGATTGGTCCTTTGATGAGGATTTTTTTAACAGATCAAAATCAAGAGTTTTTACGTTTGACCCAAGTGTGGATTGGAAATTTTGGATAAAAAAATTGTTCAGAAATTTAAAAGAAATTTTTCTTTTCCAAAGGAAATCTTTTAAAGAAATTTCAGAAATTTTTTCCTATTTTAAATATAAAAAATTTTTCAACAATAATGATAAAATTCACTTACAAAAACTTATTGTACCAAGAGGTACTTTTAAAATAGGACTGAAAAATGAACAAATGACTGATCTTAATATTTTAATGAAAAATACTACTGAAAAGAATACTTTTTTAAAAATTGATATTGAGGGAAGTGAATATCGAATTTTAGACCAAATTATTGAATATCAAGAATATATAGTAGGATTAGTAATCGAATTTCATAATTGTGATTTGCATCAAGATTTAATTAAAGACTTTATAAAAAAATTTCAACTACAATTAGTTCATATTCATATAAATAATTTTGGAATGATAAACAAAAATAACTTTCCGTTTTCAATAGAAGCTACATTTTCTCCTAAGGAATTTAATAATGAAATAAAAGATAACTTAAAATCTTACCCTTTACCTTTAGATCAACCCTGCAACCCTCTTTATGATGATAATTCTATAGAATTTTTTAATTAATATTTAAAATTTATTGGTTTACGATCATTCATTGAAATAGTTTAAATTTTTTAAGAAAATAATAATAAACGAATGATCTTATAATAAGGTTAATGAATGAACCGATCAGAATTATTTTAAAAACTAAAATAAGATCGTTAAAAAAATTTAAATAAAAAAGTAAAATATAGATTATTATATTTACTAACATGTCAAAAAAACCTAAATAATTAAATTTATTTATCGATTGAAGTGGTAATGTTAAAAACTTTCCAAAAATTAAAAGAATTGTATCTAGAACAATTAAGATTATTAATTCTGTTGACGCTGTAAATTTACCTTTAAGCCAAAATTCATAAACATAAGCTCCAAAAAAATAGCTAAATAAAAAAAATGATAATAATGAAAATAAAATTAATATTAGTCCATTGATATAATATGATTTAAATTTTTTTTGATATTTGTTATTTTTAAAGAATCTTATTATTTCTAATAAAAATGAGTTAAAAAAAATTCCATATGCTCTATGAGGAAAGTATAAAAACATAGTTCTTAGAGTGGTAATAAAGCCCACTAAAGATAAATTATCACTCATACCCATTAGAAAAATTAAACCAGGTCCTTTAATTAAAAGCGCAATTTGCTCAAAATTAAATCCTAATGAGTATTTTATTATTTTTTTTAACTGATTTATGTTTAAATATTTAAAGTTAAAAAATTTTTTTATATTTTGATCGTCAATTAAAAAGTAGAAAATTAATAATTTTAAGACGCTTACAATTAAAAGAATATAGAAAGTATCTTTAAAGTTTTTTAGAAAGTAAAAAGAAATAGGAACTAGTATGGCTATCAATAAATTTGAAAAAATTTCAAAATAATTAAAAATAGTATAATTTCCTTTATAAGTAAGAGCTAAATACAGTGGACCTCTACAATATAATGAAATTAAAGTACTGGCTATGACAATAAGTATGATATTCATATTTTCGTTAATGATTGGATTATCAAATGTAAAAAAAATATACAAAAAACAAATAATAAGTATTAACAAAATATTTATTAACAAAATAAAGATGGAATTTTGATAAACACTATTTAATAATTTAAATTTATTATTTTTGTATAGAATAGCCATTTCATTTCTTGCAGGTAAAGAGACCGAGATTTGAAATATTGAAAGAAAAGATGGTATAGCAAATAAAAAAACCCATAGATTAAAGTTATCAACACCCCATAAAGTAAGCATAAATAAAGGAAAAAAAATCTGAACTAGTATTTTTTCTAAAAATACAGAGGAATGACTGATTAAATTGTTTTTAAAATTATTCATTAAAAATAAAATAACACATTATAAATGAATGTTATTAATAAATCAGATATAAAAAATTTTTATAATTAATTTAATCAATGAAACGAGATTTACTTATAATAAAGATTAAAAATTTTCATAAATCGATAGAGAAAACAAATAAATTATGAATAATTCATTAATTATAGGTTTTGGAAAAAGAGTTAAAAATACAGTTATACCTGCTTTAAAATTGATTAATGATGGGGATATATACATTTATTCAAAAACATTTGAAAAATTAATACTAGAAAAAGACAAGTACGAATTTAAACCAATAAAAAATATTGATAATAATTTACTATCAAATATACAGAGAATCTTTGTTTGTACTCCAAATGATTGTTTTTTAGAAATAGTTAAAAATATTTCAACATTTCATGTAAACAAAATTAATCTATACTTGGACACTCCCATACTCCCAATTATATCCAATATCAATATCGAAAAATTTAAAGATAATTTTAAAAATATTTTTGTTTTAGAAGATTTTTACTATAACCCTTTAAATGAAATTATAAAAAAAATTATTAGAGATAATAATTTAGATACTATAAGCAAGATCAAATATATCAATAGTGGGCATTCATATCATTCATTAGCACAATCTCGTTATTTATTGGACAAATCTTTTATATTTTTTGCAAATAAAATTAATAATGTTACAAAATTTTTTTTTTTAAAAACTAAAATTATAATTTCTGGTAAGAGATCAGAATACGGACACACAATAATTGAAACATTAAGAGATAATTTAATAATAAATAATAAGAATGAAGAATCTAATTATCAAATAAACTATGTTTTTGATGATAATGTAATATCAGGTTATATTTTAAATGATAGTAAAATTAAATTAACTACCGAATTAGATAATTATTTCAAATTACTTAAAAAAATTTGCATAAGATACAATATAAAACTTAGAAGTTTACAGGAGCAAATAATATCTTTTGTTAATTTAATATCACAATGTGAAAAAGATAATGGAAAAAAATATTATTTTAATGATGGTATTAGAGATTCTTTTGTATGCGCTGTTGTGAACAAAATAAATATATATTTTGACATGTATTTAAATAAAAGATCAATACTCTATATTTTTTTTAAGTTTTGTTTTCAAATGATTAATTTAAAAAAGAAATAATCATGATATTGATAAGATAATAAAAATTATTTTTAATTTTTAATTAAATTGTTTTCTCTAATAAATTTAAAAAAAGATTTAGAAATTAATGTTTCACCCACTTCATTAAAATGACCACCACATCTCTCATATAATTTTTTAAAATCATTACTACTATTGTTCTTAATTATCAGACCAAAATCTATATATTTAATTTTATTTTGCTCTAATAATTTTATAAGATTATTATATGGAAACTTTTTAAATTTATCAAAATATTCTAGATCCCTGCATGTAGGAAATATAGTTACTATTGGGATATTGCCATTGGATAATACTTTATTATAAAAATGATTTAAAATTTGATATGTAATATTAAGACCATTTGAATTATGATTAGTTAAATAGAAATCAATAAGTCTAGAAGGATTACGATTAATTTTTTTTTTTAAATGCCAATGATTTAAACTTTTTATTATATTGTTAGTATAAGGAAATTTTAAAAATTGAATCCCACTTTCTCCATTTGGTAAAAAATACTCATGTTTAAGATATTTTTGTGGCTGTTTCAAAAAGAAATAAATATTTTCATTTGAGATATTAGGTATTGGTATTAATTTTAATTCTTCATTTTGAAGAACATATCTTGGTTTAAAAAGGTAATATTTATTTGGATATATAAAATTTCTAAATTGATTAACGTTACGAATTATATTTTCAGAAAAATGGTTTAAAAAGATGATTTTACTGTGATTATCTTTGGATAAAAATTTCATTAAAGCTTGATCAGAACCATAGCCACCCACACCAAAATTGCGAACTCTACAATTTAAAAGTTCTGATAACTGAGATGGCCAGGCAAGTGCTGGGTCATCATGACCATAAGTAAAAGAGTCTCCATAAACATCTACACATGGTTTTGAGTCCTTATAAGAGCTTTTATCTACACGAGCCATATAATGATCAAGATTATTTTTATTTTGGTCCCACCCTAGTGTTTTATCTCGAATTTTTAAATATATATTGTAATTTTGAGTAATTTTTTTTTTATCAAAAAAAATACCTTTCTCTGACAAAAAAAATTTAGATATTAGATAACTAAAAATTTCAACAAAAAATAAAATAAAAATAAAAAGTAATAAATAATTTCTAATTCGGTACATTTTAAGAATTATATTTTATATTAATTTACCTCTAAACATATTACTTAATTTAAAACTGTAAATTATAATACAAAGTATTGTCTAAGTATATAAGTCATTAAATACTTCTCTTATATCAAATTCATTATCTAATAACTTTGATATTTTAAATCAAAAAAAATCTGATACTTATTTAAAGTAAAGTTTATTTATCATTATTTTTTGTAATAAGTAGAGTAAGATTTTTTATATGAAAATTGGATTTAATTTGAATATAAGATAAAATTAAAAAAATGAAAATATTATTTATTGGTGTAAATAGAGGTAATTCAAAAAATACCTATAATGCTATTAAGAAATGTTATCCTCAAACAGAATTTTTAGATACTAGTAAAATTTTAAATAATTTTTACTATAAAATTTTTTATCATATTTCTCCCTATTTTTTTAATCAAACAGTTATTAATTTTTATAAAACAAAAATTACTAAATTTTATGATTTAACTTTTTTTTTAATGTAGAGTTTATAAATGAAGACTCACTAAAATTGATCAGAAATCATACCAAAAGAACATATTTTTATTGTGCAGACAATCCTTTTACACAAAGAGATAAACAAAGATGGAATTTAGTTAAAAAGATAATCTCAAAATTTGATTTGATTATATTTCATCAAAAAAATAGAGAGAAATATGTTAAAATGTTTAAAATAAGAAGGTTTATTACAATATTACCCCCCTATTTTAAAGATATCCAACTTATTAATAAAAAAATGAATAATAAAAAAGATATTGTTTTTGTGGGGACTTGGTTTCCTGAAAGGGGAAAATTTTTTTATGAATTAAAAAAAAGAGGTCTTAACGTAGATATATACGGCGCAAGATGGGATAAAGATAAAAAATACTATAAATATATAAAATCAAATATTAACTTAAAATTTTTTAGTCAAAAAAATGTAGCTAAAATCTTAAATAAATACAAAATAGCAATTGGGCTTTTATCAAAGGGAAACAAAGACGATATCACAAGAAGGTCTATTGAAATACCTGCCACAGGTTTATTGTTGTGCTCTGAAAGAACAGCAACTGTAAAAAAAATTTTAATTGAAAATAAAGAAGCTATTTATTTTAACAATCCGAATGAATGTTTTAAAAAATGCAAAAATTTGCTAAACAACTCAAAGTTACGTAAAAAAATTTCAAAAAATGGACACAATAAAATAACCAAAGTTTTAAGACCTGAAGCCGAGAGAATATTTAAAAAAATATTAAAACCATCTTATTTAAATAAAAATATTAATAAATTTTTATATAAATTTTAGTTGGGTTTATTTAAAACAACCATAATTTAATCACTTAATATTTATACTTATCTTTTGAATTAAATATATAAAGAATATTGATTAGTAATATCATTTCTATAGGTGTTCTAAAAAAAAAAGTAATAAAATATGCTAAGCTATCTGATTGAGATGCATATAGTATTTCAAATACAAATAATAATATTATTGGTGAAAATATTATTTTATCATTATTTACTTTTTGAAAAAATGACACAATAAAAAAAAAAGTTAAATAGATTAGAGCCACTAATACAAAAGTTAAAATGTAAGAATTGGTAATTAAAAGTAACTCAACTATATAAGATCCTTTATTTAAGTCGCCTCCAAATCTTTGATAAGCTAGTCTTTCTATTTTTGAACCTATTGCAACTTTATACTCACTTTTTTTATAATCTTTGGCAAAAATATTAATCAAATTTTGTGGAAATAAAGATAGCATTTTAAATCTGCTAAACTTACTAAAATCCTCATAATCAGAAAATCCAAAATAGCTAGAATCGTACAAAGCTTTATCTAAATATTTAATAGGTGTAAATCTATCTAATACATTGTGGCCAGTATAAATATACTCTAAATTTTGATCAGTGTTTATATCTAATATTTTATAATTAACATCACTTAAACCTGATGTAATTTTGAATAATTCAATAGGTGAAGTTTCGTATTGTATTCCTCTGACTTTTAAAAGTTTTTTACTTATGTTTTCAAAAATAAATGAAAAAAGAATTAATAAAAATAATATAAAGATAAATTTTATTCCATTAATCTTAATTTTTCCCTGAAGAAAAAAAAAGAAATAGCAAAAAAATATAATGGTTATCATTTGAAATATCTCTGTTCGGCTATTTGTTGATATTGCAAAAAAAATTGACAATAAAATATTTAACACAAGAAAATTTATAAAAAAAAATTTTGTAATTCGATTTAAATAATATAAATTAAACATTAATATTATTGGCAAATAAAAAAATTGATCAAAACCAAATAAGAATTTTAAAAAAATATTCCCAAATTCTTCATGAATGACAAAACTATTTTGATAAAAAAATAAATATAACTTTATAGAAAATAAAACTAAAAAAATTATAATAGAACTTTTAACATTTAGATATTCAAAAACATTTAATTTAGTTAACAGTGGCCTATTTAAATCATCTCTGTTTGAAAAATTTGTTTTTTTTACAAAAAAAGAAAAACATAAACTCGTCACTATTACGTATAAAATAGATATATAAAAGCTTTTTATTCCAAGTTCGAGATTGTCAAGAATACTTCCACCTAAAAATGTTTTTATATATAATGGAAATAATAAATAAAATAAGTTTACAAAAATTACTAGAAGTGAGGGAATTAAGTAAAATAGTAATTTATCTCTTTGTAAAGTGATTTCTAGATTAATTATTGATATCAAGTTAATTAAAAATAAAATTATAAGTATATTTATATCAAAAGAACTTATAAATATTTGAATTAATGAAAAAATAAATGTTATAAAATAAGTTATTCTTCTTATTTTTAAAAACAAAAAATCGGATAAAAAATCTTTAATTTCAATTTGCATGATTTAATCATATTTTTTTTTATTATAAAATAAACAATCCGTTTGATATATATTTGTAGCTATTAAACCTTTATTCATTTCTTTAAGCAAAACAAAATTTTTCTTTTTTAGAAATTTTATAATATCCTTTTTGAGAATTTGATTTTTATAAACCTGTAAAGATGATAATTCAATTAATATATAATCTACTCTTTTTAAATTTTTTTTAGCACCTATAAGAACTTCTTGTTCATAACCTTGAACATCTATCTTCATTAAAATTTTTTTTTTATAAGGTAGGATAAAAATGTCATCCAATTTCTTAACTGATACTCTAATTTTTTTGACAACTTGATATATAGATTTTTTGAATACCTTAGGATTTAGTATTGATGAACTATCATTTTTTTTGGTAACATTCAAATTCATTATTGTATTTGTACATCCCAGACATAAATTAAAAAATTTTGTTTTTTTTGGTAAAATTTTTTTCTGGATATCAAGAACATCTATTTGCGGCTCAAATGAATAAATTTTTGAAGCAGGAAAATAATTATTAAACAATATAGAAAATTGTCCTTTATTAGATCCTATATCAATCAGTATATCAATTTTTTTTAATATTTTAAAAATTTCTCTTACTTCAAATAAAGGGCAAACTAAATTAAGATAACATTTTATATATTGTAAATTTATACTAGCGAGAAGAATTTTTTTTAATTTAATTAACATGGAAATATTATTTTTATTTAAATAATTTAACACATAATTAATATATAATTAATATATAATAGACTAATAAATTTCCAAAAAACTATATTATAGATATTGAAATTAGAATAGAATGTTGAAAGATATGATTAATAGAATAATAAACTTATTTAACAATCCAAATTTCAGAATTATTTATATATTTGCAAGGTTTAAAATTTTAAGAACTTTTAGTAAATTTTTTAAAGTTATTTATGGACTTACCAACAAAAATTTTGTTATGGGTAAAATTAAAAAGAAAAATTTAATACTAATTAGACATAAACCAATTGCATCTAGAGAATGCTATATTGAATATATTAAGAATAAAGACGATATTTTAAAACGATTAAAGACTGATGGTTTATATGAGGGTATATATTTAAAAAAAGATACACTAAAAAACTTACTGCAATTATCTGATAAATCTAAACTTTTTCACGCTAAAAATAAAAAAATATTTAATAACCTAAATGAAGTCAATCAATTTAATACAAACAATAAAAACCCTTGCACAATTGTTGATTTAATTAATGATGATAAAAAAGAAATTTCTGATTTAGAAATTTTAATAGATGAAATTTCTAGAGACAAAAATCTTTTATCCTTAGCTAATGGTTATATAGGTAATGTAAATAAAATTTATACTAGATTTAGTTGGTCCACAGTTTGTGACTCGGATGAAATCTGGAGAAGAAAAGAACAAACTGTTGACTTCCATTATGATGTGCATGACTTTGGTTTTGTTTATGTTTTTTTTTATTTAACTGAATGTGATAAGTTTTCTGGTGCTCATGAGGTTATAATTGGATCGCATAATAGAAAAAAATTAAGATTTTTATTTAACTCAGCTAAAGCTAATGAAAATGAATTAAAAAGTTATTACAATAAAAATAATTTTAAGTTAATCAATGGTTCGTCTGGTTTTGGTTTTATCGAAGATACCTCTGCCTTTCACAAAGCACATGCTCCTAGTAAAAAACCAAGACTTGCATTACAAATTCGCTATCATTAGATTATTAATTACATATTTAATTTTAATAGTTTAAATTACGATTAATGAATGAGTCACAAATTAAAATAGGAGCCAGCTCATGGGGATCAAAAATTGATATTAATGACTCAATTAGATTGGGTGAAAAAATCATAGATATTGGGCTCAACCATTTTGATACGGCTCCAAATTATGGTTCGGGATATTCACATTATATATTAAATGAAATTGGAAAAAAAAAAGATGTACTTGTAGATACTAAATATGGTCAAAATATTGAATTATCAATTAAGGAATTTGTTAAAAGAATTTATCGATTTAAAAATTTAAAATCATTTAAACAATCTTTTCAAAATATAAAATCAAATATTTGTGAAAGAAATAATAAAAAATTTTGGCATATAAATAAGATAGAAAAAGCTTTTTATTCTTTTAAAAATGAATTGAATAATTGCAACATAAATTCTTTTTACCTTCACTCTCCACCATTTGGTATTTTAGATATTAAATACTTAAATGAATTTTCAAGCTCGATTAGAGAAAAGCAAATTGTGCCTGGTATATCAGATCCAGACTCAAGAGATTTGATATTAATTATTGAAAATTTTCCTGAAATTGATTTACAATTATCATTAAATACTTTTTTGACTAATAAAGACTTTTTAATTAATAAAGGTAAAAATATAAATATAAATAGTATTTTTAAGAATTTAAAAAATCCTAATATTGTAAATTATAATTTATATAAAGAATTTTTGGACATATTAAAACAAAATAATAATTACAACATTGTTCTTGGTGTGAATTCATTAAATTCATTTAAGAAATTAAAAAATATAATTACTGATTTTTCTAATATTTTATAATTATGAAAATAAAAAAAAAAAATTAAAATTTTAAGAATAATTCCTACCTTAGATCCTAAATATGGTGGTCCTAGTAAAACTATTATAGACTCTTCATATTTGTTAGCAAAAAAAGGTTTTGATATTGATATATTAACGGGTATCCAAAAAAAATCTTCCAATAAAAATTATATATTTAAATCCAATAGAATAAAAATTATTAATAAAGGTGAGCACAGCTTTGGTGATTATTGTTTTAATTTTGATCAATTTAAATGGCTATATAAAAATAGAGATAAATACGATTATACAATTGTTCATGGATTATGGCAATTTAGCACTTTAATGGCACGACTCTTATTAAGAAATAGATATTTTGTTTTTATACATGGTCAACTTGATCCCTGGTTTAATGAAAATTTTTTTAAGAAATTAAAAAAGCAAATTTACTGGTTTTTTTTTGAAAAAAAAAAATTTATTAAATTCAAAATCTATTTTAGTAACTTCTCAGGGTGAAAAATTATCCTTAAATAAGACTTTTGTTAATACGGATGGTATTGACAAAAAAGTCATTAGATATGGAATTTTAAAACCTAAAATTAATAAAAAAAAGATATTGATTGAATTTTATAAAAAATTTCCCAAACTTAAAAATAAAAATTTTTATCTCTTTCTAGGTAGATTTCATGAAAAAAAAGGATGTGATATACTTATAAAGTCAATAAAAAAGATTGAAAAAAAATTTAATGATATAATTCTTTTAGTGGGACCACAAACTGGAAGTGAGTACGAAAATAAAATAAAAAAGCTATCAATCAAATATGATTTAAATAACAAAATAATTTTTTCTGATATGTTGCTTAATGAAAAAAAGTGGGGAGCGATTTTAGCTTCAAAAGCAATGGTGTTATCTTCACATGGCGAAAACTTTGGTGTCTCTTTGGTAGAGTCAATGTGTTTAGGGAAACCAGTTTTAACGACAAATAAAGTAAATATTTTCAAAGAAATTTTAAATGATAAAGCTGGTTATGTCTCGAATGATAATGTTAATGATTTTGCAAAGATTTTGATGAAATTTAATAGATTAAAAGATAAGGAATTGAAAATTTTATCAAATAACGCACTTAAATGCTTTGCTAAAAACTTTGATTTATCAAAAGATAAAAATAGTCTTAACAATTTTTTAAAAATGAATCTATTTGTATAATAAACAGTGTGTTTAATTATTTTAATTAATCAAAAAATATCTAATAAAATATCAATACTATAAAAAATATTCAATGTAATATTAAATATTATATCCTTGCTTCTTTTTAATTGATCATTTCATCAACTTAAAATTGAACAGCAAGGTGATTAAAAACATCTAGATTTATTTTTTATCATTTGTCATGTTAAAGTTTATAGTTTGTAAGTCTTGATAACTCAGATAATATTTCTTCTTTAATTTTTAAATGAGATACTTTTTTTTCAAATTCTAAAACTTTTTTACTCACAAGATTTCTATACCAATAACCTTGTAAAAAATGATAATGAAAACCTGCTCTACCATCTAAAAACCCAAGTAATATAAAGTATCTGTATATAAAATATAACATAGGCCCTATACAAAAGGGTAATTTGTTATAAAATTTTTCTTTAATAGACCTTTTTATATAGGCGTTTAAAGATGAGCTTTTCCGATCTAGTTTTTTTGAAACATTAATTAGATTTAATTTATCAATTAAAACATCAATAGCCTCTCTAACTGCATATTTATTATGTTTTTTTTTAAAAAAGACTAAATCATTTAAGTTGTGATCAACAAAATTATTCTTAAATGTAATTGTTTCTCCTCCTTTAACAATCATATGTTCGTCCATCCATCTGTCTTCAATTGTTCCAAATCCATTCCTCCAAAGTCTTAATAAAATTAATGGATACCTTCCTCCAAATCTAATCCATTTATTCATAAAAATATGTTTTCTTTTAAAATTAATACCAACTATACCCTCTGATATAGATTGCAATTTTTGTTTTATTTCATTAATTAAATCATCTTCTAAGTATTCGTCAGCATCTAAACGCATTATCCAAGAAGATTCTATTTTAAGATTATCTAAAGCCCATTTATATTGCTTTGAATAATTAATAAATTTATTTTGCACAATATTAACATTAAACGATTTTGCTATTTCTAATGTTTTATCTGTAGAAAAAGAATCAACGATATAAATATTTTTAGAAATATGTTTTGCAGATATAATACTTCTTGCAATATGTTTTTCTTCATTGAAAGTTAAAATAATTGTAGATATATCAGGCTTCACAAAATCTAAATTAATATGGATTATTATTTTTAATTACCATAATCAGTTAATTTTATCACATTTATTTAAGTAAAAGAATTAAAATTTAATTTTGTATAAAATTTATAAATCTTTTGTCCATTAATGAGAGTGTTTAAAAATATATTTGAAACTTATTTTTTTAATATTACTCACCTTTATATTTAAATATTACATAGAATGTTTTCAAAATAATATATAAATCTAAAGCTATATTCCAATTATTCAAATACCATAAATCATGTTCCATTCTTTTTCTCATTTGTTCATCTGAAGTAGATCCTCTTAAACCATTCACTTGGGCCCATCCAGTTAAACCAGGATTACACTTATGTCGTTTTAAATAATTCATAAATAATTTTGAATATTTAATATCGTGTTCTACCATATGTGGTCTTGGCCCTACAATTGACATATCTCCAAACAAAACATTAAATAATTGAGGAATTTCATCTATACTTAATTTTCGAATAAAAGATCCACATTTTAGTTTTCTATTATCGTCTACAGTTACCTGGGTGGTTTTATCAAATTTTTTTTTATTTAAAGTTCGTAATTTATATATTTTAAACCTTCTTCCATCCCAACCTGTCCTGTCTTGTGTAAATAAAATTGGAAAGCCATCTTCTAAAAAAATTAAGATTGAAGAAACTATTAACACAGGACTAGCAAAAATTAAAAAAATTACTGATAGAATTTTATCTAAAAGTATTTTTAAAAGAAGATTAGGACCATAAAATCTTGAAATTTCATACTTAGTAAATTCAAATTTATTGTATAATAAATTTTTTGATAATACATTAGTCTTTTTAGCTAAATCGACAATTAATATATCAACTGAAAATTTAATAATATTTGAAATTAACTTTTCAGTATTTTTTGGATTGTTTTGTAACACCCAAATCTGTCCAAGCTCATGATATTCTAGTATAGATCTAATATCTTCATTTTGACTAAAAACAGGAATTTTAATTTCATTTCTAATTGTTAATTTATTAAGATCTGATAAATCATTTACAATACAACATTTAAAAACATTTATTTTTTCTTTTTTATTTTTAAAAAAGAAAATTAAGTCTTTATAATTACCTACAAGCATTATATTTTTATGAATAATATCGTTACGAACCATATAATAATAGATGTAATTAAATAATTTTTTTGCTAAAAATAAATTTATAATTACAAAGATCAAAGAATACAAATATCCTGAATCAATTATAAAATTTTTTTTTAATAAAAAAAAAATAGAAAAAAAAAGTATTTGTATAATTAATATTATAACTAAATCTTCCTTTATAAATGAAATGAAATTAAATTTATAAATTTTATTTTGAATAAAAAAAATAGAAATTATGAAATATGAAATAGTAAAAAAAATAGAAATTAAAAAATATTTTGATGTAACAAATAATTCTTTATTTATTAGTTCATAAATTGAATTTTTTTCCAATATTGAAAAAATATAAAAACTTAAAAAAATGATTATTGTTTTAAAAAATTTTATAAAATAAATATACGCAGAGTCATCATTTTGAAGAACTTTTTCAATCCTATTCATTTTTTAAGAATTTTTGTTAGAATAATAATTATAATAACTTGGTGAATAATTGTAATAATAAGAATAATAACTATCTTTTGAAGTATCTAAATCATTTATAATTATTCCATGAATCTTACTTCCAACATTTTGAATTTTCTTTATAGCTGACATAAATGTGACAGTTCTTGTCTCTTCGGATCTAATTAAAAATAAATTATAATCAGTTGCCTGTGCTAAAATTAATGTATCTGAAACTGGTTGAACTGGCGGAGAATCAATTATTACATAATCATACTCCATTTTTAATGTGTCAAAGAATTTCTTAATTTGATCCCTATTGACTATGTCTGACATATCAAATCTTTTTTCTCCTGAGGTAATAATATCAAGTTCTGTCCCTGGAACCTTAAAAATAGTATCCTTTAAGTTAGTAGATCCAGTAATGATTTCTCCTAAACCTAAAATTTCTTTATCAAACTTGTAAAAACTATTTAAAACTGAAGGTCTTCTAATATCTGCCTCTATAAAGAGGACTTTCTTACTCTTTTCTAATGACAAAGCAAGGTTAAAAGCAAATGATGTTTTTCCTTCCGAAGGATTGCTTGAGGTAATCATGTAGCTGGAATTTTTTTTAAATTTCGACTCTACAATTGCTCTTGAGGATCTAATTGCCTCTGAAAAATTTGACTCACTATCTTCCAGAAACATTTGCAATATATGATAACCTTTTTTAATCTTTTCAACTCTTGGAAGTACTCCTACTTGTGGTATATCAAGAGAGTCTATTGACTCGGGGCTTTTTAGAACTGAAACATTTAATTCTTTATAATAAATTAAACCAAAAAATCCGACGAAAGAAAAACATAAAGCTATAATAAAGTTTTTTGTTGGTTTTGGAGAAGTTGGATCCATTGAAAAACTTGGCATTTCTATAATTTTGAGTTTTGATACTTGTAAATTCTGAGCCTCATTAGTTTCTTTAACTCTTTGTAAAAAAGACTCATATAACTTTTTACTACTTTCAACTTCTCTTAAAAATTTCATCATTCCTGACTCTTTTTCTTCTATTATTTGAAGTTCTTCCGTTGCTTTTTTTTGTTCTTTTTCAGATAATTTTATGAAACCGTCTAAGTTACTTAACTCAAAAGCTTTTTGTTCAATACCTAAATTTATTTCTTTTTTTAATTGTTGATTTAAATTATTTCTAAAATCGTAAGCTTTGATTAACTTAGGATGATTTTCAGTATAAATTAATGATAATGATTGAATCTGACTATCATTTGCTGATAAGCTATCTTTTATATTTTTGATTTGATCAATTGATCTTAAATCTTCTAATGCAAGTAAAGCATCAATATCTCCATCAGCAATTTTAATTGACAATAAATCATTCTGTTTTTTTTGAAATTCTTGTTTTGCATTAATAATTCTTTTTGCAATAGATTGAATTTCACCGATTTTTAACTCTTTAACACTGCCGGTATCTACTAAATTATTTTCTTTTTTATATTCAGCTAAATTTTTTTCAGCGATTTCAATTTGTAAAACTAAATCTTCTAATCTTGATGCTATCTTTGTTTTGGCATAACTGGTGATTTGAATTTTACTATCTACTTCATATCTTTGATAAGAACTAATAATACTTTTTAAAGCAAGTTGGGAAACGCGTGGATCGTTAGAAGTAAATTTCAACTTTAAAACATCACTACGAGGTACATTAGAAACTTGAAAGTTTTGGCTTAAAGTATTTTTAATATATTCTTTATCAATAATAGGTTTTTTTTTTATCAATCTTTGAAAAGTTGAAATTTTGATTTTAGAATACAGTCTCTCAAACTCTAGTTGCTTCTTTTTATCCTCAACTATGAATTCTATAACTTCATCACTTTTCAAAATAGCTACTTGATTATTAACTCTATTACTTTGATTTTCTATGGAATAAACCTCTTCAATATTTACAATATTATTTTCCTCAGGTGAAATGACAATAGTTGCTTCGCTAATATATTTTTTTTCTATATTTAAAGATACTATTAAAGCTAAAATAGCAACTAAAGACGACAAAAAAAATAAATTTCTAATATTTTTTTTTAAGATAAGTAAAATAAACTTGAAATCACCAACATCGAAAAAATTAATAAATTTTTCTAAATCTTTAATCATAATATCAATTCTATTATTAAAACTATTTATATTAAATATCACATAAAATTAATCATAAATTTTAAAAAAAATACTTTTTTTTGAAATTTTTGAGTCATTTTAACTCATAAGAAGAATTTTAATTAAATTTTATTAAAATTTATATCATTTTAATGTATTTTTGTTAATTTAGAATAAATGATATTAAAAAAATTTTAAAAAATAGTTATGAAATTTCTTATTTTTTTTATTATTATCACGTTCTTAAATTCTTGTATAAAAACTCCAGGCATTAATAAAAGTCCTAGCTCACAAAAACAAAAAAATATATTAATTGAAAATTCTATTAATGAAGTTGAAATAAATATTATTTCAATAAATAAATTGACTGATAGTCAAATTGATTTTTATAATAAAAAAAAAATTCAAGAATTTGATCACAAAATTAAAAAATTTGAAAACATTTATAATTATAAATATAAATATATTTTAGGTTCATCGGATACGGTTTCTATAAATTTAAGTGACGTTGAAGATTTAAATGGAGTTTATGTAATTGATCAAAATGGCAAAATAGATTTACCTTTTGTTGGCAAAGTTAATATTGACGAACTTTCTCTAGATCAAGCTCAAAAAGTTTTATATGCAGAAATTAAAAATTATTATAAAAATCCAGATTTACAAATTAAGATTGATGAATACAATAGTAGTAAGGCTTATGTTGTTGGTGCAGTAGAAACTCAAACAACTTTAAATTTAAATCAAGAACCAATAAAATTGATCGAAGCTGCAATAAAGGCAGGATTTAACCCTGGCTCTGGAAACAAAAATTTTGGTACTAAGGGAATATTAAGAAGAAGTAATCAAGTTTATAAAATAAATTTAGAAAATGCTTTTAAAAATGTTGATGATAAAGAAAATTTTTATTTAAAAAAAAATGATGTTATATTTATTGACAGAAACTCAGACTCAATACACGTATTTGGCGAGGTTAGTAATCCAGGAGTATATTACCCTAACCTAGGATACTCTTTAACTGAGCTGATTTCAACTAGTGGTTTAAACCAATTAACTTCTAATGCAAAAAAAATATATGTGATCAGAGAAAACTATAATAAATTTTTATCAGTTAGTGTCTTTCAACTTGATGTTGAGAATCCTGTAAATTTGATTGCAGGAAGAAAATTCAATTTGCAATCCAAAGATATAGTTTACATCCCTCCTACTGGAATAGTAAAATGGAATAGGGTCATAAGTCTCTTATTACCTCAGACAGATTTATTTAAATCTTACAATCCAATAATCCAAGAAGGTGTCTCATCTACTAGTAAATAGACTTGATAGATTTTTTATTTATCAAAAAGAATATGATAAAACAAATTTGTATTATAGGTATGTGTAAAGAAAAATCAAAAATTAACAAAGTAATCAGGTAACTTAAAATAATTAAATTAATGAAATTGTATTTTGTATTATTAAAAATTAATCTTAATATTGAAATAGTTAATAAAGAAAGTCCAACTAATCCAAATTCACCAATAAACTCTACGAAATCTGAATGAGCATGATTAGCATAGAGATAATTTGAATTATAAAAATTAATTTTAAATAAAGTTTCAAAACTACCGGCACCATAACCAAAAAATTTAAAATCAAAAAAATTTTTTAGACCAAATTTAATAATTTCGATTCTACTTATATTAACTTCTGAAGAGTTCACCCCTACCAGTTCATCTTTTATAAAGTAAAATCTATCAAATAATTGAGATGATCCAAAATAAATACCTAATATCACAACATCAAAAAATAATATTAGTAAAATAATATTTCTAAAAGTTTTGTTATTATTTTTTGAGAAAAAAAATTCATTTACTAAATAAAAAAATATTGAAAATAAAAGTAAAAAATTTCCAATTCTAGAAAAACTAGTAATTATACCAATTGTAATGAATATTATAAATATTCTTACATAAATTTTAATAAAAAAATTATCTTGATTCCTTGTAATTTTTATTTCATCTAAATTTTTTAAAATTTCCAAACTAGCAATTAAACAAAACAACAAAAAAATTGCAAAAACTGTTCTGTTAATAAAAAAACCAGTAGAAGAATTTTCATAATATGAATTATAGAAAAAGAAAAAATCAGGATTTCCATTTAAGTAAAACACAATTGCAAATAAAGCAGATAAAAAACCCACTAATGATAAAAATAAATATAATCTATTTTTATGTCTATCTGTATAAAAAATCATTTTAAAAATAAAAATTAAGATCAATAACGAAATAAAATTTAGTATTTGAAAATAAGAATTTGAAGGTGATAATGATATAGATGAATATGATATATCATTATTAAATTTAGTAATGTAATCATACTTAAAAGAAGAAAAAAATTTAAGGTACTCAATGGGTAAAGGAATAGTCTGAAATATTAGATATATTAAAAATAAAAAATAAAAGAATATTGAAAATTTATTTTTTGAATAAAAGAATTTAAAATGCGAATAATAATTTTTATCTTTAGTACAATATAAAAAAAATAAACTTATCAAAATAAAATTGATTTGAATTAGTAAATTAGAATTTCCACCATTAAATATTATATAAGTTGAAAGTATAAAAAAAAATATGTTTTGATATTTTTTATTTTTTGATAATAACATAATTAATTAGGTGATACGTTGGTATCGAAAACTTTTTCAAAATCCTTTGTCGTTACTGCTTCATTTTTTTCTATTTTTGTCTTAACTGTATCCAATACCTCATTAGTGTTTTTGTTTTTTTCTATAATTTCGACTGCCTTCTCAGGATTATTTTCAACAACTTTAACAATTACTTCTGTAATTTTTTTCTTATTTTCTTCATTTTTATTTGCACTATTAATAATTTTATCTGCAATTGTGCCTTTACTATTTTCAACTATATCTGAAACTAAATCTAGATCCTCTTCTGATGATGCATTTTCAATAGCCTTTTCAACTAATGTATTTATACTTTGTTCGACAACTGACGAAGTAATTGAAAGTATTTCCATTTTCTCTTCATAATTTTCTTGTTTGGTTAAATTTGAAACTACACTTAATGATAATTTAGATTCTGAGTCTTCTGAAAATTCTTCTAAAGACTCTAAAACTTTAGCAGCTGTTCCAGTGTCAGAATTTGTAACAATTTCAGCAATAGTATTAGAAAGATCTATTTCATCTTCAGAACTTCCTTCTGCTTGATTTTTTGCTGCTTCAATAGTTTGGTTAATCATGGTTTCTTTATTTTCATCACTAAGATTTTCTACTTTATCAGGATTAGTCTCAACTATTGATTTCATAACTTTAGCAGATAACGCCTGATTTTCATCAGTTGAGTTTTTAGTAACTTCACTAATAATCTGATTTGCAAAGTCATCACTTGCATTAGCGACTACAAGTGCTATTAATTCAACATTTTCTTGAGATGAACCAGCATTTTTAACAGCTGTCTCCGTTAAGGTATCGATCTGCTCTTTGTTATTCTCAGCTAGGGTGTTTAATTTTTCTGTATCTTTTTCAGAAATGCCTGAAATAACTTGAAGTGATAAATCGCTATCTGATGCAGAATTATTCAATTCTTC
>MDSV01192813.1_pt1 | contig 33100 bp, 31 predicted proteins | sample 810851 | NCBI WGS metagenome assembly MDSV01 (sample SAMN05326640, study PRJNA326480) | marine metagenome | isolation source: seawater | place: Atlantic Ocean: North East | collected 2012 | reverse complement strand
TTAAAAAATTTTTCTTTTAGGCAAATTTCACCTACAAAATTTATTTTATTTTTAAATTCGTTATTTTCTAATAAATGCAATATATTTTTAACATCTACTTCAGATCCAGAAGATACAAAATAAAAATTATATTTTTTTTTATTTTTCATATGTGCTAAATTTTTATTTTTAAAATTATGAGGAATTAGTAAATATTTCCTAGCATTTTTAAACTTAGTTTGATTGTATTCTACTTTAGAAACAAAAAAATAGTACAGATTTTTTTCATCTATCAAATTATCATACTCATTGTTAATGAGTTCATATCTATCATGAATGAGTACAATTATTTTTTTTCTTTTTAATATTGAAAATTTTTCAATTAATTCCTTATAATAATGAAAATTAACAAAAATATAATCAGATATTTTAATTTTATTAATATTAAAATAATTCTTGAAAAATAATTTATTATTAATGAGATTAAAATATCTATTACTTTCGATTATGTTTAAATTAAAATAATTATTAGTAAATTTTTTAAAAAAATTGTTTTTTAAAATTAATTCTTCTACTATCTCAATATTATATTTATTATAAAGAATACTTACTGTGTTATTTGTTCTATTTGATGTAATTTGTGATGAAATACTATTAAATAAAAATGAACTTCCCCACTGATTTCCATCATTTCTTCTATTTATTGTATGATCATCAACAACGTAATTAAAAGATAAATTTTTATTTTTCTCTTTTTCTTGTCTATAAAATATTTTCTTAAAATTATTTTTTCTTTGATTTTTTTGAATATTTAATTTTATTTTTTTTATTTCATTTATAATCCTATCATGGTTTGTATTGATATAATCTAATATCCCCTTAAAATTATTTTCTGAGTTTAAAATTAGTCTTTTTAAATATTTATTTTTTTCATAAAAGGATGACATCCAAGTATTTTTCGAAACTATTGATATTTTATTTGCAAATATTGCTTCAAAAAAAATTCCTGAAGTCCTAAACTTATAATTGTCTTCGAGATATGGTAAAAGTATTATGTCACTATTTCTTAAATATTGTAAATATTTTTGTTCACTTAACTCATTAAATATTAATTTTATATTTTTAAATTTTAATAATTTTTTAATTGTTTCATTATATTTCAAATTATCGAACCCATTAGAATTAGCTTGAATTAAAAAATTAAAGTTATTACCAGCTTTGTTTATTAAATTTGGTAAATTAAAAAATCCTTTTTCAAATCTTGCATCACCAAGATAACTAATTTTTAATTTTTTTGTTTTTTTTCTAGTTTTTATTTTTTTAAAAAATATTGGAATATTAATCAAGCTCGTTTTTATTTTTTTATTTTCAAAATAATTTTTAATTCTATGACTATCAGTAAGTAAATTAAAATTACTAAGTTTAAAAATTTTAGATATATATTTTAAACAAAACTTTAATTCTCTTGGATCTCTTCTGTATACTATTAGATATTTATTATTATTATTTTTTATTCTATTTACATTATTTATAAATTCTAAAAATTCATTAACAGATAAAGAATGGATGAAAATGTATGTATTTTTATATTTCCTATCAATTTCAAATAATTTTTTTAAAAACTCACTTTCTTCTTTTTTATTTATTAAGTATTTTAATGCTAAATTAAAAATAAAATGATTTCTCTTTAAAATAAAATAATATAATTTTCTAATTTGATTAATTTTTTTTAATTCATTTATCAATTTTTTTTTAATTAAAAAAAATTTACCCACCTTAAATTTGCTTGATTTTAAGTCAAACAGTTTATGTATTTTATAATCGAATTTATTTTTTATTTCATCGGATAATTTTGTATTAAAATAGAACTCAACTTCATATGATTTTTTATCTAAAGCATCATTTAGATATTTGTTATAATTAAAATGGTGACCTTGATAATCTTTAAAATACTGGTCTAAAATAACTATATTTTTTTTCATTTTTAAAATTTGAAATTCATTTGATTTCTAATATAAGGCCCATTCATATAATATTATTTTTTAGAATGAAAAAAGAATTCTTAGAAGCTATTAAAATTATAAAAAATTTCAATATTTGGTCTGAATTAGCATACTCTCAAATAAGGACTAGATATGCTAGAACTGTTCTAGGTCCTCTGTGGGAATTAATTGGCTTAGTATTATTACTTGTTCCATTGTCTATCTTGTGGTCTAAGTTGTGGGGAAGACCAATTTCTGATTTTTTTGTCTACTTATTTTCTGGTTATAGTCTTTTTAGGTTTATTAGTACAACTATTGGAGATGCATCCCAAAACTTCATAACTGGCTATGGACCTTTAATTAAAAATATTAACATAAATCCGCTAGTTTGCACATTATCACTGTGCTTTAGAAATTTAATATTTTTTGGTCATATATTAATTTTTATTTTATTTTTAAGTTTCTTTTTTGAATTAAAAATAAATTTTTTTTTGTTACTAATTTTTTTAGTATGCTTATTTTTTAGTCTTTTAAATGTTTCAACACTAATTGCATTTTTATGTGTCAGATACAGAGATCTATCAAACCTTATAGGATTGTTTATGTCTTTATTATTTTTCTTTACTCCAATTATTTGGGATGCAAATCAACTTTCAGCTGAACATAAAATTTTATTTATTGAGCCAAATTTATTATATCACTATATCGAATTTTTTCGATCTTCTATATTAAATGGCAACGTAAATAACTTAAGTTTTTATATAGTAATAATTTTTACTTTCATAAGCACTCTCTTAAATCTATATGTGCTCAAAAATTTTAAAAAAGTTTTAGTTACATGGATTTAATAAGTATTAAATTAGAAAATATTTCTAGAAATTTTAAAGTTTACAACGTTGAGCGAAGGATTTTCAAAAAAATATTGATTAATAAAATCTTAAAAAAAAAAGAAAGAAAACAATTAGATGAAATTTTTGCACTTAAAAATATTAATTTTGAATTAAATATTGGTGAAAGATTGGGTGTGGTTGGCCGGAATGGATCTGGAAAGACAACTCTTTTAAGAGTTCTATCAGGTATATATGAACCAACATCTGGAAATATAGAAGTAAATGGAAAAATTAAAAATGTATTAGAGGTTGGTGCATCAGGTCAATTAGACGATACTGTTGAAAACAACATTCTTCTATTAGGTTTATTGTATGGACATAACAAAAACGATATTTTAAAAAAAAAAGATGATATTATTGAATTTAGTGGTTTAAGAGATTTTTTACATTTACCACTTGTATCTTGCTCAACAGGAATGCAACTAAGAATTCTTTTCTCAACATTGTACCACTTTGAAAGTGACATATACATCATAGATGAATTTATTAGTACCGGAGATCAAGAATTTCAACAAAAAGGAATGAATTTACTTGAAAAATATATTCAAAATAAAATTTTGATTTTTGCTTCTCATGATCTTAATCTGATTAAAAAAAAATGTAACAAAATTTTAGTTTTAGATAAAGGTGAACAAATTTTCTTTGGAGATGTGGATCAAGGAATAGATATATATAAAAATTTAGATCGTGAGAAATAATTTTTTTCTCAATTCAATTGAATGGAGAGTAAATATAACAAAGAATTTTTTTAAAAAACTTTTTTTACGAGAAACGATTGAAATTTCGTTAATAAATCAAATTGTTGAAAAAAAAAATAAGTTATGGATATTAGATATTGGTGCGAATATTGGCCAAAAAACAGAGTTATTTCTATCTGCTAATTCAAAAATCAATATTATGCTTTTTGAACCGTATAAAAAGTATTTTTTATATATTAAAAAAAAATTTAAAAAAAAAAAAAATATAAAATTTTATAATTTTGGAATTGGTAAAAGAAATAAAAAACAAAAATTTTATACAACAAATCAAAAAGAAAACTCAGAAGCATTTAGTTTCAGAAAAATGCCTTATCACAATTCTTCTACAAAAAGTGAAGTTAGAAAATTAGACGATTTAAAAGAACTTAAAAATAAGAAAATTTTGTTAATTAAAATTGATGTTGAGCAGCTTGAATTAGATGTAATGATTGGTGGAAAAAAATTGCTAATTAAAAATAGACCATTCTTACTTTTTGAGACAACTAATAAAAATATAAATAAGATTAAAATATTTTTACAAAGAATTAATTATTCGTTATATGCTTATGAATATTTTATTTTTAAAGATAATAGTTTCGTTTTTAGAAATCCAATTAAATCATGGCAAGAGAGTAATCTTATAAAATCTAATATATATGAAAAAAAACTCTATGAAATAAACGCATTTAAAAATAAAAAAAGTTATATGCTTAATTTATTTGCATTACCTAAAGAAAGAAATTACATAACAACAAAATTAGATATAATCAAAAAGTTATGAAAAAAGTAAACCGATGTAACTGGTGTGGTTCAAAAAATATTTCTATAATAGAAAAACCAATATCAAAGTATAAAAATACTATTTATAACTTTTACTTTTGCAATAATTGTGAAATTAAATTCGCTTTTAATAAAAATAAAAAAGTGAACATTGATTATGACAAAATTCAAGAAAATCATTTTGGGTATAATCGACATATTGCTGACAATAAGTGGATAAAATCAATGTTTGATATTAAAGATGCCAAATATTCAATTAATGAAATAAATAATTTTTTATCAACAAAAACTATGGATCAAAGATATTTAAGAGCAATTGAAATAGCTAATAATGCATACTTAAAAAATAAAAAATTAGATATTTTAGAAATAGGATGTAATCTTGGTTACGTTGGCTCTTTATTCATAAAGCAGAAACATAATTATATTGGAATTGATGTTCAAAAAAATGCAATCAATGAAGCAAAAAAAAACTACGGTAATAAAAATTTTTATTGCATTCCTTTTGAAAAACTAAACAAAAAAATAAATAAAAAATACGATTTAATATGCTCCTTTGAAGTAATAGAGCATTTAAAAAATCCAATTGAGTTTTGGAATTTTGCCACTACTAGTTTAAAAAAAAATGGTGAAATAGTATTGTCAACACCTAATGGAAATTTCATACCTAAAAATGAATGGTATAGTGAATTACCACCCATTCATTATTCATTATTTAAAGAAAAGACATTTAAAATTTTAAAAAAAAAAAATTACCAAGTAAAATTTTATAATAAATATCAATTTAGTTATAATATTTTTTTTGTAAGAAGAATGTTTCAATTTAAATTATCTAATTTAAAAGCTTATTTTTCTAGAAAAAAATTAAGAAATAATTTAATTCCAAGTACAAATCCACACGATAAAAATTTTATTTATTCTTATAAAAAAATAAAAATTAATTTTTTTAGTAATTTTAATTTGATAAGGTTTACATCACTAATTAATCTAATTTTTTCGTTTATCCTATCTTTTTTCAATTTTGCACCATTAGCAGGACAAATATTTGTTGGAATAAAAAAGAAAAAATTAAAACTTTTTTAAAAAATTCATAATAAATATAACTAATGTAAAAAAACTAAAATTAGTTTTTTTTAAACTTACGTATGAATCTTTAATTTCAATCTGATTAGAACTTAATAATCTATTAATCCTATTTTCAAGAATATTCTCATAATTGTAGTAATTATATAATTCATTCAAAGGAATTTTTTTATTATTGTAAATCTCTAAAATAATTTTCATTCTTGGGGACGTATTAATTAAATTTACTACGCTATAAGAAATATAAAATAAGTTAAAATTTATGAATAGAGTAATAACAGCCCAATTAAAAGAGAAATTAAACCAAGTAATAGTTGAAAATATAATCGAATTTAAAAATAAATTAATTAAATCTGCTATTCTAAATGGATAAATATATTTCGTGGTAATTAGAAAAGATATTTTATAAAGAAATACATAAGATAAAAAGTTAATAAATAATAATTGAATAATCGACATTTTAACCCTCCGATTTAAGATTATAAAATTTTTTTACAAAATAAAAAAATAATACAAATATATATCCAAAATCAGTCAATTCTAAATTTTGATCATTTTTTTTAATTAATCTTTGTTTTTTTAAATCCTCTATTCTTTTTTCAATTATATTTTCTGTCTTTAAATCTTTAAGAATTTGATCTTTAGTACAAAATTTAGTTTTCGTTATTGACTGATAGATAAAATCAGAAGGACTATACAAAGATTTAAGATTTATAATTAATATAAGAGATGCAAAATTTATAAAATATGTAGCTATCAATAATATTTTAAATTCAACGTCAAAACTTTTCCAAGTTTCAATATTAATAAAAATAAGATAGATTAAAAAAGTATATATAATGAAATATGAAAAAAATTTTATAAAAATAATATTTTCATTTTTAAATATTTTTAAATAAATATAACAATAAAATAAAATTACTAAAGAAATGAGAAAAATTTCAAGCATAACACAAAATTTATTTTACTTAATATCAAATGAATTAAATAATTTCACTAATTATCTAAATAATATCTTAAATTCTAATGAAAATTTAAAAATTAAAAATTTTCTTATTCTTTTTTTTACATTAAGTTTTTTTTTTCTTTTTTTTTTTGTTATTTATGGTCTCAAAATAAGACTTTTTAATCCTATTTTTGAGGACGATTTTCATATTCTGTCTTTAGAAATAAGTGATATATCTAAAATAGTAAATTCTCCTAGGCCAGTAGGATATATTTTAGTCGCAATAACAAATTTATTTCCAATTAATTTTGTTTATCCTTTTTATTTTTTATTTATTTTATTAAATATTTCTCTTTCTATTTTTGTAATTAGTTATTTTCTAAAAATTAATAAAAAGTATTTTAATATATACATTGTATTATGTTCCTTAATATCTTGTACATTTTATGAATATTTCATTTCATTTAAACATATCAGGGCTGCAGGTATTTTCTCGTGTTTATTTTTTTATTTAAATCTGATTTTATTATTCCAAATATTTAAAATCAAAAATAAATATATTATTTTTACTTTATTTGTTTTAGTTGGATGTTTATTTACATTAAGCATATTTTCAAAAGAAGACTTTTTTTTAGCTAACATACTAAGTTTTTTAGTCTTTATACTTTATGCATGGAAAAAAAGAGATAACTATAAATTTTATTTTTTATTAAGTATATTATTATTAGTAACTTTTTTTTGGCTTTATATTAATTTTGCATACTATCAAAATCCTTTTATATCAGGCGGTGGCGGTGAGGATGACAATTATGAAAAAAATTTAAGCTTTCTTAGTATAATATTTTCATATGGAATTTATCTTCTTTATTTCAAACCAAGCTCTTTTTATTTTATATATTTAATATTTTTGATTGTAATTTTAAAAAAAAATAGAAATTTAATTAAAAATTCTATAGTTTTTTATTTATTAATATTTTTAATTATCTTTCCTTTTTCTCTTTTGCATAAAAAATTTATAACCGAATATATTATGCAATGGCTTCCTATTATTACTGGATTAGTTGCATTTTACTCAATCAAAATATTAAGTGAAAAAAATATAACTAAAATAAGTAATCTATTAATTGCTTGCTCATTTATAGTAATAATTGTTTATGCTTCGACTATAACTAAAACTAAAATTGATAGACTTAATAAACAACTAATTAAATCTAGTAATTATATCTCGAGTATTAAAAAGAATGTACGAATCATTAAAAAATATAATTTAATAAAAGTTGATTTAATGGGAGAAGGAGATGTTCCCAACCCTTGGTATCGTCAAACAGGACACTGGTTTAAAAGAGAATTAGATTTACATAATAAATGGTATGTTTTTACTAATGAAGAATCTAAATTATATTTAGTAAAAGATGATTTTCATTATGATGAAAAAAAACATAATTCTAAGATAAAGATATTATCCAGATCTTTAATTGACGAATATCAGGGTTTAACTATGAAATTTGATAATCAAGGAAATTTGATAGAATTAGTAGAATAATTTTTGAAATAATTATGTTTTATTTTTGGGTATACAAATAAATTTAAGACAAAAGTTTTATTTTTTTTATTTAGAAAATTTTTTATACTATAAAATTTCTTATCATAAATATTTGAATTTATAACATTTCCTTTTGACCATTCTAATTTTGGCTCAATAAAAATAGAATACTCGTAAACTTTTAATTCAAAATTTAAATTTTTTAATAATTTGAAGCATTTATCTATAGAACCACTTGTTACTTCTAAGAACATAAAAGGCTGGTTTTTTTTTAATATTTTTTTTGATCCACATAATACTTCGTATTCCAATCCTTCAACATCTATTTTTAGAATATTTATTTTTTTTAATTTTAAAAAATTATTATCTAAAGAGATAATTTTTACTTTTTTTTTATTTTCTAAATAACTAGCTTTATTAAAAGAATAAGCATACTGATGTTTTTGATTTATAGTTGAGTAAAAATACTTTGTTTCAGTTTTTTTTCCAACGCCTAAATTAAATACTTTAATATTTTTAAAAATTTTAAACTTTTTTTTTAGTAACAAGTAATATTTTTTATGTGGTTCAAAAATATAAAAAAATAATTTTTTATCAATTGTTAAGAACTTGTCGACAGTCTGGCCGTAATTTGCACCAATATCAAATATTATATTATTATTTTTTGTTATTTTTTGGATCAAAAATAGTTCGAATGGTAATTTTTTTATTTTTAAAAAATATAAAAAAAATTTAATTATTATCTTTATTGGTTTCTTTAAATTTATGATCATTGGGAATTAAGTCTAAATTTTATTATATCTCTGACTATTTTATAAATACTTGATACTTTAATTGCATTAGATACGTCTTGATTATTAACCGAACAATCTACATAGCAATATTCATTTTTAAAACTCAATGCTTTTATTAAAACTTCAGCTAAAAAAAAATGACTTTTTGAGAGATTAGTTTTGATTATTTTTTTTAAAATTTTTTTTTGGTAAACATTTGCACCATTGTAATATTTTATATTTTTTATAAAAAGTATATTTAAAAAGTATATGTAGCATTTAGAGAATATTTCTCTTATCATTCCTCTTGAGGATTTGTTATTTAATGGAATAATAATATTTTTATTTTTTTTTTTAATTAATTTAATTATTTTTTTTATATCTTTTGTAGGGTGAGCGTTATCTCCAGGCAACCACATTATATATTCTCCCTTGCTCAAGGAATATCCTTTTTTGAGACTGCCACCTAATCCTAAATTTGAACGATTTAATATAATTTTGATGTTTTTTATTTTTTTTTTTAATTTAATAAGTTTGGTAATTGTTCCATCATTTGATTTATCATCTACAAGAATGATTTCATAATTTGAAATTTGATTAAATTTTAATGAAATTAATATTGATGAAATTGTTTTATCTATAAATTTAGACTCATTATAACATGGTACAACAATGGAAAGTAAAATTTTTTTCACATCAATTATATTAATTTAATAATTTTGTTTGAGGAGAGTTTTTAATTCTAAGCTTATTTTTGTCTAACGACTCATCAATAAATACCTCCAGAGTTTGATCCAATACTTTTATTTTTCTCTCTATTTCTAGAAGTAAATTTTTTCTCTCCTGCAAGACCTTAAATGATTTATCAATTTCTAGATTGACTCTAAAATTGCTTTCGATAGATTTTGCTAATGCGGCATTAGCATTAAGATTATTTTTATTTAAGACCTTAAATATTATCTCATTTATTTTTTTTATTTTTTCAACCTCTTCAAGATTGATCCAGTGATAAGATTTTTTAAAATAATTTTTATTTATTTCAAATTCTAAAGATTCTCGACTTTTATATTCACTAAATATATTTCTGATAACAATATTTAAATCATCAAAATATGTACCAGCGTGCGAAGGTAAAATAATTCCTTCTTTTGTCAAATGTTTATTATTTAATCTTATTTTTTCCTCTAAATATATTGCAGAGTGGTCTGCTGCTTCTTGTATATTTTTATTTATACATATATCAAAAAAAATATTTATTAATTTTTTTAAAATTATATCTCTTTTACAATTATGAGCTAATCCTGTTATATTTTTATTCTCAATTATAAAGTTTAATTGTATCCCTTCAATTTCTTTACTAAAGCTATTTTTACTTTCTAAAATTTTTTCTTCGAAGTAATCTGTTGGAGAAATTTTTTCTATACCATCCTCATATATTGGATTTAATTTTTCTTTAGATCTAAAAACTGATATTGTATTTTTGTAATCTATTTTTTTTTCAATTTCATTTTTTATAACTGAGATATTTTCATTTTTTTTTTGTCTATACAAATTAGCATCTATTTTTATATAAAAATTTATTAAATTATTTTCTTTTTCTTTTTGAAAAGAGCTTATTTTTTTTAAAAAAAATTCAGTTTCATTGTAAAAGTCAATATCAAAACTATTGTAATCAAATGACACCATAATTTCTAAATGTTGAGACTCAACAAGAGCATCAATTAAATTGTAAAAACTTTTTTGAAATGTTGTTCCAGGTACCCAAAATTTTAAATATTCTTGATTGCTTCCAAATCCTCTCAAATTATCTAAAAGGTTGGTATCATATTTGTTAATTAACTCATTAAAATCAATTTTAATCATCAACTATATTTGAACTCATTTCTGAGTTGCTCAATCTTGGACTCATATCTTCTATTGATCTTCCAAATTCTAATTTCGGAATAACTCTTTGTGTTTCGTTTACTTTTACGTCACAAACAATTGGATGTTTGGATTTTAATATGTTTTTTAAATTTGCACCCATTTCATTATGATTATTTATTTCACATGTTTTAATACCATATGCTCTTGCTACTTTGGTAAGATTTGGCATTGCTAAGTCAGAACCTGCATCAACACCAACTCTTCTTGAATTAAGCCATGTGTCTTGGGTTTGTTTAATTAATCCGTATCCATTATTATTTAAAATAAAAATCTTAATTGGAAGATTGAAATGTTTAATTGTAGCTAATTCTTGTATATTCATTTGCATTGAGCCATCTCCAATTGTGCATACAATATTTTTATTTTTTGCACCTAGGTAAGCACCAATAGTTGCTGGCATTGAATATCCCATAGGTGAATGATTAAGTGCAGTAAAAACTTTTTGTCCATTTATTACAAATGATTGCATTGCCCAAATTAAATTGGCACTTGCATCAGGTATTAGAACATCATTTTTACCTGTTAGCTCTGATAAAGTCTTAAAGAATACATAAGGATTACACTTTAAATTTTGCCTATAATATTTTTCCTCAACTACAGGATATTTTTCTTTCCAAACTTTAAAATTGTTAATCCATTTACTGTAGTCTTTTCTATTTTTTAGTTTTGGTAAAATTTTTTTAAAGAAATCTTTTAAATCTAAATTAATTTTTAATTCGTATTTAAGACCATTATTTTTTTTAAATTCATTATTATCAATATCCACAACAATTTTTTTTGCTTTTGGAGCAAAAGATTTTAGATTGCTACCAGTAATTTGTGTATTAAGCCTACATCCCAATGAAATTAACAAATCTGCATTTTGTATTGCAAAATTTCCATATCTTGTTGCAGCAACGCCAAATGTACCTGCATTCATTTTATCTTTACTAGAAAATAAATCTACTGTTGCCCAAGAAGGAGCAAATGGGATTCCAGTTTTTCTAATAAAACGTAATAGTTCTTTTTTAGTATTTGATAAATTTATTCCATGTCCAACTATAATCAATGGTCTTTTAGATTTTTGAATCATCTCTAAAAATTTTTTTTCAAATTTATTTTTTTTTGTTACTTTTTTTGGAGGTTTAAAACCTTTTAAATTTTTTGGGGTAATTTCGGATCTCTGTAAATCATCAGGTAAATCCATTAAAACAGGGCCTTGCCTTCCCTCTTTTGCATAATATAACATTTTTTCTAATTCATACCTTATCATGTTCTTATCTTTTAGAAGAACAGCGTATTTGGTAAGAGGTTTAACTATATCAACTACTTCCATTTCTTGAAAACCAATTTGTCTTATTTTTTTGTTTTTTCTTAATTGTTTAGTCACTACTGCTCCTACAAAGTGAATTGTCGGGATAGAGTCAAAAAATGAGCATGCTATACCTTGCATTAAATTTAACATTCCGGGCCCACTTGTGGTTGCAGTGACTCCTATTTTTTTTTCGTTAAATCTTGAATATGCGTCTGCAGCTATTGCAGCAGCTTGTTCATTTTGTGAAGGGATTACCTTTACATCTTTTCTTTTTCCAAGACTATCCAGAACATGGATAATATTTCCACCCTGGCCAACAAATACAGAGTCTGATACACTCGCTATAAAATTAGAAATATAATCAGTTAATTTCATATTTTAAATGAAATTTATGTGTTCTGGAGGATCGGTATCTGGTTTTTCTATCTTTAAATTACCTTTAACATAATTATCTAATGTCTCATTTACCTTATGTTGCAAACATAAACTTGCACACATTTTTTGAGCATTAAACTTTGGCGATGATAAATAATTCATTACTTCCCAATATCTATCTGAATTCCAAATATCCTTAAATCTTGTATCGCATATATTACCTATGTGAAATTTTTTATACTTTTCATTAAATAATCCACCACATGGTGCGACAAGTCCTGAGCCAGACATCTGAAGCATAAATGGTGCTCCATAACATCTTTGATAAGACCTTTTGTTATTTCCTTTATCTTTTATTTTTGACCATTTAATAACACATTTATACTCATCATCTGACATTTGTTCCGCTTTTTCTAATAAGGGATAAAGTTTTTCATAAGCATCATAATCAACTCCTAGTCCACCATCTTCGTTATCAGAACAATGCTTTATTATTGCATAATCGGGTCTTAAATCTTTACCAAGTTGAGCATAAGGAATTATTTGATCAGCATCTTGAGGCATCAATACCATCTGCATACCTATGGTGACTTTTAAATTATTCTTCTTTTTAATTTCAACCATGTCTTTTATATTTTGACAAACTCTCTCAAAATAACTTTCTTTTACCCCCATGATTTCTGAATATCTTTTTTTCTCACCTGCAGAAAAATTTATTCTTAAATAAGTCAAATATGGCATTACTTCTTCAAGTCTGTTTTTTGTTAGAACAAAAGCATTTGTACCTACAGCCATTGATATACCTAGTTCATGACCATATTTACAAGCATCAGTAAACACTGGTGAAATTGTGCTTTCTCCATCGGAGACAAAACTGATGCCCTTAACCCCAATCTCAGCACAATCCTCTAAAAAATCAAAGATTACTTTTTTATTTATTATTTTTCTGTCGTTTTCTTGGAACATTGCATAACAAAATCCACATGAGTAATTACAAGCTCTTGTAAGTGCCATGTCAATTGTAATAGGTGCAATTCTTTCACCCTTTTGCCATTTTTCGACACGATCTAAATGCCAACCAATTTTGGTACCATCTAAAATTAATTTTGAATGCTCTTCCATATTTCTAGTAGTTAATTTATTTGTTAAATTTATCAAGAAGAATTTTAGTCAAAAAACAGTTTAAACTTAAATATTAACCTTTTTTTGTATAAAACTGTTTTTAAAGAATTTTATAATTGTAATAGATAAAAAGATTATAAAAATCAGATCAACAAAATGCCTTATACTGGATGCAATACCAGCAATTATAATACTATCAGAGTAATTTACTAAAAATATAGTCAAAGATGTATTGATAATTTTTACCATAATAAAATTTGCAAAAAAATTAGAAAAAGTACATCCATTAACTGACAGAGAGATTAAATAAGGAAACAATAAAATTATGAATACCTCTCTATAGTAAAAACTAGGAAATAAAAAATAACAAAAAATAATAATTGAGGACGAAATTAAAAAAGAGTTTTGAAGAAAATAATTTAATTTATAATTATCACTAATGTTATTTTTTAAAATAAATTTAATTTTTTTAAAATTTATTAAAAGCAAAAATGTAATAAATATAATATAAAATAGATATGAAATTGTTTTCAAGAAAGACAATTTAAAAATTTGAAAATCAATATTAATGTTATAGTGATTGAATATTTTAATGCATAAAAAGTTAACTAGAGTATTATTGTTTAAAAAGGACATAAATAATTCTGGCAATCCAAAAAAAGAAAATATTGAATATGGGTGTATGTTATAAGTGTTACTATTTAAAAAATAATTTAATTGTGAAAATTCACTAAGAAATAAAGATGAAAAGATAATTAATGACAATATAAAAAAAATTTTAAATTTATTGAAAAAAAATAAATTTATAACAGCTGCAAATGGGAAAAACTTATATAAACTTAAGTATAAAATAACAAAGAAATTAATAAATAAATTTTTAATATACAATATAGAAAATATTAAGATAAAAATTAAAATATCTGTATTTGACCTTTCGTAAATTAATAAAAAAGGTGCACTTAAAAAAAAGATTAATATTATTAAATACTCTTTATTTTTTTTGTATGGAAAAATAAAGATTATAGAAAAGATGAACAAAAATTTTAAAATAAAAGGAAAAAAGTTAATATAAAAATGTTTTAATAAATTAAAAAAAGGCAAAAAAAGCGAAATTAATCCATATGAGTGATTCCTATTTAAGGGGTCACAAATATTATTTTTATAAATATCGTATCCCAACTGACTGCATTCAATTGTTTTTGGAATAACAATCCAATCAATATTTTTTAATAATTGCCCATTGATTATTACTGGTGCGACAAAATTAGGATAAAATGCGCTAAAGACTATCTCAAAAAAAATTAATATTAATAAAGATATAAATGCTAAAAAAACTATATTTTTTAAAAAGTTCAATATATTCATTTATTAATTTTTATTTATGAAATTTAAAAAATTTTTAATTGGTCTTTCTATCATATTGTTGTTTTGTCTATTATTTATTTCTATAAAAAACTATATAGGACAAACAGGTAAAAAAAATTCTTTTTATTTAACAGTAAGTCAACATTTACCACTTGATTTTAAAATATTTTTAAAAGAAAAAATATTTGTTCACAAAGAAAATAAGAGATTAAATTTAGAGATAAACAACCTAGTAAAAGAAAATAAATTACTTAAAGGATTTGCAAATAATGAATTAAATACTTTAGAATTTAAAAATAATTCTTTTATAGAGTTCAATAATGAGTTTTTTGTAAAAATATTTCAAAATGATTTAATTACAAAATTTAGTCCAAAGTCATATATAGAAATATATAATAGTAAATTATTTTTAATTACAGGAAATGGAGATATATTTTATCTTAATAAAATAGAGGATATATTTAATCCTTTAAGTAAATCTATTAAATTGCAACAAATAAATTCTAACTTAAAATATTTATTTCTCGAAAATTCAGCTTTAGATTTTGTTAAATTTGATATTTGGGAGCAACAAGTAATTAAGGATATTTTAATTTATAAAAATAAAATATTCATATCGTATGTTAAAAAAATAAAATCAAATAAAGATAAACCTATTCTAGCTTTTCCAGATGATTTTCATGAAGCACCCAATAAAGATGAATTAATAAATGAATTACTAAATCAAGATAATAATTGTTATGTTAATGCTATTGCTGTTAGTGATTTGAACTTAATAAATCTTAAATTCAAAGATTTTTTAACTTTTAAAGAATGCTTTGGTGATTTAGCATATTCACAAACTGGGGGTAATCTTCATACTTTTAAAGATAATGAAATTTTAATGTCAACTGGGGACTGGAGGTCATATGAAAGACCTGGTTTTGTTAAAAATTATCCACAAGATATAAATTCTTATATGGGAAAGATTCTTTCAATAAATCTTAAAAATAAATTAAAAAAAATAATCTCTCTGGGTCACAGAAATCCTCAGGGAATGTTTTATGATAAAAATGATGATATTTTGTACATGACAGAACATGGACCACAAGGAGGTGATGAAGTAAATATAAATATAAATCCTGAGAAAAGTGTAAAAAATTATGGATGGGCTATTGCATCATATGGAGAATATGATGATGTTTATTCAGATCAGTTTACAGATGAGGAAATTATAGAAAAGAAAAAAGTTGGACCGTTACACAAAAATCATAAAAGCTATGGATTTGAAGAACCGATAATTTATTTTTCACCTTTATCTATTGGAATATCAGAAATTGTTAAAGCTGATAAATTTTTTGAGAGTAACTCAAACGACCAGAATTTATTTTTTGGTTCATTGGGATATGATGATACTGGAAAAGATACTTGGTCAATTCATTACCTAAAACTAAAAAAAGACAATAAAATTATTGATAGAAAAGTTTTTAAGATTAATGAAAGAATAAGAGATCTTAAAAAATTTAATATTTATAATGAAGATGCTTTGATAATGACACTTGAAAATGGATCAATTGCTATTGCTAAATCAAAAAAATTTTAAAAACTATTTAAAAAATTTATTTATAGTAGAACAAATATATTTGATTTGAATTGTGCTTAAATTTTCATTTACAGGTAAGGTTAAAATTTTTTTTGATTGCTTTTCCGTAATTTCAAAATCACCTTTTTTATAGTTTAAATATTTAGAAGCTGGTTGTAAATGAATTGGGACTGGATAATGAATTGATGTTGAAATTCCTCTCTTAAGTAAAAATTTTATCAATTCATTTCTATTATTAACCTGTATAACAAATGTATGGTACGTATTAAATTCTTTATCTGTTTCATCTTTAAAAAATACATTATTTCTATCTAGATGCTTCGCATAGAGAATTGCATTTCTTCTTCTAATATCAATATTTTTTTTTAATTTTTTTAATTTATAATTTAGAAACGCAGCTTGAATATTATCCATTCTAGAAACATAACCAAAATTTTTTATAATATTTCTTTTTTCCATTCCATGATTGCTCAAGCTTTTTATTTTTTTATAATATTTATAATTATTTGTAGTTAAATAACCTGCATCTCCTAAAGCGTTAAGATTTTTTAATGGATGTGCAGAAAAACAACCAAAATCACCAAAAGACCCTGACATTTTATTCACATATTTGGAACCTATAGATTGAGCAGCATCCTCAATTACAAAAACTTTATTTTTTTTTGCGATTGAGATAATTTCATCCATCCTACACATTCTTCCAGAAAGATGAACGGGCATAATAACTTTAGTTTTTTTTGTAATAGCTTTCTGTATTTTGGATGGGTCAATATTTTGATCATCAAGAACATCTACAAATACTGGTTTTGCTCCCAGGTGAACTATAACCGCAGTCGATGCGATAAAGGAATTCGGAGGTGTAATAACCTCGTCTCCTTTTTTAACTCCTAATAAGTGTAGTGCTAGAGTCAATGCGTCTGTACCACTATTTAACGCGACTGCATATTTTGTATTACATAATTTAGCAATTTTTTTTTCAAATATATTTACTTGATCACCACCAACAAATTGACCTTTTTTTAAAATTTTTTGAAATATAGTTGTTAAGGGTTTTATAGAGTTTTTTTTTTTATAGGATAAATCTACATAAGGTATTTTCATTTTATTTGTAGAAATTTTTTACTGTATTAACGATATAACACATTTCTCTTTTGCTCAGATGTTGGTCACAAGGAAATGATATAATCTTTTTACAATGCTCGTCTGTTATTTTAAAATCTCCTTCTTTATGTTTTAAATAGCTATAAGCTTCTTGCCTATAAATTGGTTTTGGGTAATGAATTTTAGCCTCAATTCCTTTTTTTAAACAATATCGGTAGAGTTCATCTCTATTTTTTGCAAACACTATATACAAATGATAAACTATTCTAAAATTTTTCGGCCTCGGTGGAATAGTTATTTCATTAATTTTAGATAGCTCTTGATCAAAATAGTTTGCATTTTTTATTCTTTGATTTGAAATACTTTTAGCCTTAGGTAGTAACCAATTTCCAACTACAGCCTGAAAAGTGTCTAGCCTTGAATTATACCCACAAATTTTAACAGTATCCCTATCTACAAGTCCGTGGTTTCTCAATAATAATAATTTTTTATATAAAGCATAACTATTCGTCGTGATAATTCCGCCATCCGACCAAACATTAATATTTTTTAATGGATGTAATGAAAAAGATCCTGCAAGACCCCACGTCCCAGCATTTTTATTGTCAATGTTTGCAAGTATTGATTGGCAAGCATCTTCGATTATTGGAATTTTATACTTTCTTGATATTCTCATAAGTTTTTTCATGTTGGTCATGTACCCTGTAAAATGTACAGGAACTATAGCTTTTGTTTTTTTTGTGATTTTTTTTTCTACTAAGTCTACATTCATACAAAATGTATTATCACAATCTACAAATATCGGTTTTGCACCTAATTCAGTTAAAGCCCCAACTGTTGCAACAAAAGTATTTGCTGCTGTGATAATTTCGTCACCAGGTTTAATTCCTATTGCTTTTAGAGGAAGCTTAAGTGCATCAGTACCAGAATTTACTCCTATAGCATACTTGGTCCCTATTAACTTTGAGAATTTTTTTTCAAATACTCCAAGAGGTTTTCCTAAAGTAAAATCACCTGTTTGAACAAATTCTTTAAGTTGAGACCATAATTCAGGACAATTAGAAAATTGTTGTTTTAAATATGAGTATCTAACTTTCATTTTTGTTATTTTAAATCCATGTTATTCATTCTTTTTATATTAAAGTAAAATTCATTATCAAATGTATTTACTAAAAATTTTTTTTCAAATGCTGCTTTTAAATCTGAAACAGCATCTTTAACTGTATATTTGGTTTCAAAACCTAAAATATCTCTAATTTTTTCTGAACTTACATGATAAGATCTATTGTCATCAGATTTAGTGTTAACAATTTTAATATCTTCTCCAATTACGCTTTTGACATCATCAGCTAATTCATTAACTGATTGATTTTTAAAACCTACATTAAATATTTGACCATTAATTTTTTGAGGATCTGCGTTCAATACTGCAATATATGAATTTACCATATCCTCAATATGAACGTTTGGTCTAAGCTGATCACCCCCAAATACCTTAATTTCTCTATTGTGATAAGCGTGATTTGTCAAAATATTCACAACAAGATCTAATCTTTGTCTGCTTGCATAACCACAAACCGTTGAGGGTCTAATAGTAGTGGTTATAAAGTTTTCAGACTTATATTTGTTTAAAATTTTTTCACAATCTCCTTTAAACTTTGAATAATCAGTCAATGGTTCTAAACTCATGTCTTCTGTTACATTTTTTTCTTTTTTAATTCCATAAACTGATGAGGAGGATGCATAAATGAATTTTTTAATATTATTTTTTATGCTTATTTTTACTAATGGCTCGAAAGCATCAAGATTAATTGATTTACCTAATCTGGGATTTAATTCAAAACTGGGGTCGTTAGATATGCACGCTAAATGAATTACAACATCGTTACCCTTTAGGGTTCTATCTAAAAGCATTTGATCTCGTATATCTCCTTTTATTTTCTTTAAATTTTTATGATTGTCTAAAACATTTTCTCCATATATCATGAGATCTAATACTGTTACGTGATATCCTAAAGATAATAATTTAGGAACTAGTTTTGAGCCAACATATCCTGCGCCACCTGTAATAAAAACTTTTTTCATTATATTACTTTATTATAGCTTCAACTGTTTTATACAATTCTTGAAAACCGACTGGACGTTTATTGGCGACTATATTAACCGAAATTGATGCAACAATACTTCCAAAAAAAAGAGCTAAATCTTTTGGAATTCCAGCATTGACACAAAGAGAAATAATTGACAACATTGAGTCACCCGCACCAACTTTATCTGTAACAGTTTTAGAAAAAGCCGGGCAATAAAATTTTTTATTATTTTTTGAGACTAGAATCGCGCCTTTTGATCCCGAAGTAACTACTAAGTCTTTAATATTAATTTTTTTTATCATCTTTTTTGCAAGCAAATCTAATTTTGTAACATTGTCTTTCATTTCATATCTTAGCTCTGCTTCGTTAATTATCATAAAATTAATATTTTTATATTTTTGAAAATTATGACTACCAATATTAGCTGCATTTAGTTGAGTATTTAAAGATTTACTTATCTTTATTTTAGATATTTTCGATGATAGTTCTTTACTAATAAGACCATGACCATAATCGCAAATTATTATCATATCATTTTTTTTTGAAAGTTGGTTTAAAATTTTCGTTTTTTTCTTAATTTCTTGATCACTATATTTTAAATCATCAATATCGTAGCAACCAAAAACTTTAACATTCGAAACTTTATCTAAATATCTAGTCTTAATTATATTTTCATGAACAGTATCTATAATTTTCAATTTAACTTCCTTTGGTAATTTTTTCTTAATATATTTTTCTTCTTGTGATTTTTTTTTAATATTTGTAACTAAAGTTATATTTTTATTAAACTGATAGGTTTGATTGGCTATCGCTAACGACCCACCTAAAAAAATATCTTCCTTTTTTCTTTTGTAAACTAAATAGGGTTCTTTACCTGATTTTCCCAAAACGTCACAATAAACGTATTTATCAATAATACTCTCACCAAATATTAATATTTTTTGATCTGAAAGTTTATACAAATAAGATAACATTTGATCCACAGAATAATTTTTTTTTAATTCCTTTAGAAATTTTTTTTGCTCCAAATTAAACGTCGAATTTAAATTATTTATTAATGATGATGAGCTAAAAACAATATCGTCTGTATAAATAATTTTTCCGTTATATTTTTCAACTAATTTTTTTTCTTTTAAAATTTTACCAGTAATATCTTTTTTATTATTTTTATAATCAGATCCTTTAAAATAAAAATTTGGTCTAACTAAACTAATTATTTTTTCAGAAGAAAAATTATTACTTACTACTACAGCATCAATATATTTTATAGATGATGCGAACTCAGATCTTAATAATTGATTAAAATATGGTCTGCCTGATCCTTTATTTACATATTTGTCGCCAGTTATGCTTAAAACTAAATAATCAACTTTTTTTTTAGCTGCCTTGAAATGCCTTATATGACCAATGTGAACTAAATCAAAAACACCATGACATAAACCAATTTTTTTTTTCTTTAGTTTTAAATATTTAAGCTTATCTGTTAAAGTATTTATTCTATTAGATTGAAAAATTTTTTGCATAATTATGAAATATAAACCCTTCTTTAGATATCGTAATCGAAAAGTAAAGGAAATTTTACTTATATTTATAAAAGTAGTCAGCTTTATTTATTTACCGGTTGCAATTTTAATAAGAATTTTTGGTTATAAAATAATTGGTATTAAATACACAAATGCAATAGGACATTTATCTTTAGAGCCAGATATTTTTTTGAGAGAAAATTTTCTAAAAAAAAAAAATTTTAAAGGAATTATAATTTCTCCAAAATATAACACATGTAATTTTGAGTTTTTAAGTTATTTAAAAAAATATTTTATGGTTTTTTCAAATCCAATAATTTGTATTTTAATGCTTCCATTGAAGCAAATTAAATTTCTAAATTATAATATAAGTGATTATCAAATGGATGATCAAAGAACAGTGAAATTATTTAAAACAATTAAATTAACTTATGATAATTTAAATTTACATACAATCAGCCAAAAACATCTTGATCATGGATTAAGTGTTCTAGATCAATGGGGATTAAAAAAATATGACTGGTTTGTAGGACTTCATGTTAGAGAACCAGAATACAGAGATTATGGTATAAAAAATGTTAGAGACTCTGACATACATTCTTTCTGTAAAGCAATTGATTTTATTGAAAGCCTTGGAGGGTATGTGATCAAATTGGGTATTGAAAATACTAAAATTAATATTCAAAATAAAAAATTTATTAATTATTCAAGTTCAAAGTTTAAATCTGATGAAATGGATATCTTTTTAAGTACTCAATGTAAATTTTTTATTGGTACAAATTCGGGTCTACATAATATTCCACTAATATTTAAAATACCAATTTTATATTTCAACATGTTCCCTATTGAACAAATAAATTCTCAGCCAAATTCTATTTCTACAATTAAACTAATAAAAGATAATAAAACAAATAAATATTTAAAATTCAGAGAAATTTTAAATTTAGATATAAGAAATAGTTTCAAAGTCGAGGATTATGATAATCAGGGACTATCTGTAATTGATAACGACCAAAATCTAATTTTGGATGTGTTAAAAGAGTATCTTTTGAAAACAGAAAAAAAATTTCATGAGACACAAGAAGATATATTTCTTCAAGAAAAGTTTCACTCATTGTATAAACCTGGCCATTACTGCTATGGGACTGCTGGAAAAATTAGTACAGTTTTTTTAAGAAAATTTAAATATTTATTATAAAATTTTTTGTAATTCTTTATAAAGTTGCTCTGCTATTGATCTATGCCCATTAATATTAAGATGATCATCAATAATATAATAATCATCATTGCTTAAATTTATTTTTAAAAATTTTAAGTTAGAAAATTTATCGTCCTTACCAGTTTTATAATTATCAAATTTTTTTGACCACTCATTCACATATATAAATAATACTTTTTTATTTTCAAAAAATTTTTCATATTCACTGAATATTTTGATAAAATTTAAATAGTGTATTTCAAAGTTTTTTTCATAATTTTTTAACCAAGGTCGTGGCTCTTTTTTAATTAAATTAACGAAGGTTCTTGGAAACAAATTTATTGAATAAATCAATATTTGTTTATACATTGATAACTTTGTTCTTAAGTCGCTATTAATAATTACCGTTGTTTTGTGCTTTTCCCAATCTTTAGTTTTGTCTTCATATTCTTTTTTTGAAGGATTTATAATATTTTCTTCTAAATCATTTTGATGGTATGTGAATATTACGGTATCAGTTTTTTCATATACCATTGAATTTATATAATATTCTATCTCTCTTTTAGTTGAAAAACTCTCAACGCCAAGATTGTATACTGGAATATTTTTAATTAATATTTGAAGTTGATTAGAAAAAGTTTCATGATCATTAACTCCAAAACCCATGGCAACGGAGTCCCCTAAAATTGCTATTCCTTTATTTTTTTTATTTATTCGATTAGGTACAATTCTTCCATATTCATCAAAAGTATAAGAGACATTATATTCTATATTTTTATGATTTTTACAATGTCCTTTTACTGGCTCATAGATAGTTTTAATGTTAGATTTTGAACAACCCTTCATTCCATTCCAAATCATTCTTTCACCACTGATAAAATAGTAATGAATTTGAAAATCTCTTATAGGCCAAATATTTTTAGCTTTATTTTCATAAAAAAAGTAAACACTTAAAAAATAAAAAAAAATAACTAAACAAACATAACTTATTAAAATTGTAAAAATATAATAAATAATTTTTATTAGGTTAATATTCTTCAAATTATTTTTTTAATTTTTTTATAAGATTAAAAATCTCTACACTTTTATGATTTTTATTATAAATATGCTTTATGAAACCATCTATACCAGGTTTGCCACCATAAGTTCTAAATTGAGTTAAGCTATCATTACCAATTAATCTTATTATTTTTCTTAAGGGCCCCAAACTTAATGTTTTAAAGCCTAAATCAAACTCTTGATTAGTTTTTTTATAATGTAAATTATTAAATCTGGTTAAAAGTGATGCTCTTGTTTTTTTTGATTTTCCAGAAGTTTTGTGTAAGAGCAAACTATGAAAAAGTAGTAAGTCTCCTTTTTTCATATAATTAATTTCATGACTCTTATATAAAAAATCATATTTTGGATCCAACATTCTATTTAAAACTGGAAAGGGTCCATTAAGATGAGATCCAGGATAAACTGTAATCATATTATTTTTATCCAAACCAAAAAATGGTAGCCAATAATGTATGGAATACTCAGATGTACCCGTCCAATAGTCTGTATGAATATCTAAAAATTGTGAATTTTTTTTTTCTAATTTAATTTGTTTTTTTAAAGAATTATCAATTTTAAAATTAACTTGGAACCTTGTATTTCCAATTTTTATAATATCTTCTCCATAAAATAACTTAAGTAAATCAATTAATTTTTTATTTTCAAAAAAATAATTATCTAAAGGATTTTGATAAAATATATTACCAATTGCATCAGAAAATATATTTTTTTCGTATTTATTTGATTTATTAATTATTTCAAATTTTTTTAATTTTTTTTCAAAAAAATTTTCTAAATTCTTTAATTGTTTAGAGCTATAAATACCTCTTACTATACAAAAACCCTCATTAACAAAATAATCAATAATTTTCTCAGATTGATTTAAATTGAAAATTTTTTTGTCTAATGTCATTAATGAATTTAAATTTAAATTAAAGATTATTTCTTATATATAAATACTTGCTTTATCTAGAAAAAAATTAACTCTTTAGACACCAAATATTGTTTATAACTAGCAAATTAATTTTGAGTATTTTTTAAGAAAATAGCTTGAAATATTATTTTTTCCATAATTGAATTTTTTGCTCATAAGATCAATAAATTTTTCTCTTATAAGTAAAACTTCTTTAGAATCTAAATATTTTCCATCAATTCGATCAATATATTCTTTAACAAAATTTAAAATATCATCACTAGAATTTTCTATTGTTTCAAAATCGTTATAATCTTTCATTTCTATAGAATTAAATATCGGTGTTCTAATTAATTCAGAAATTGTTAAAATATGACCTGTTTTTTTGTTTTTATAAATCTTTGGAAAATAAAAAGAATTTGGTACCCAGGAACTCTTGCTAAAAGGAACATAATTAACAAAACAAGCTGGTATTCTAAATTTATAGCTTAGCATGGCTAAGCCAGAATTGGTTCCTATATATAGTCTAGAATTTCCAACTAATAATATATCATTTTTATCAGACGTATACTCACTTGATGCATAATCAAAAAATCCCTCAATTTTTTTTGGAAATGGTTGAATTTCTTTATCCCTACCCATTCTAATTACAGCATAGTTCTTTTGTTTTATTAAATATTCAATAGTTTCAATATAGGAATCTAAATTCTTTGTATCTCTGGGCCCAGGAAATATATCTCTATATTTATAATCTCTAAAATGTAAAGTAACGTAATCATCATACTTTTCTAAATTAAATTTTTTAATCAAATTTTTACATTCTTGCTTTTCATCGTTTGTAAGATTTAATGTTAATTTGGGGTAAGTTTTATTTAACATTTTTGAAATATCAAAATTATTTATATTTTTTTTAAATTGTTCAGGGTCTTTTATATTAAGATTAGTAAAATATTTATCTGGATTAATTATATTAATATTTAAAAATAAAATAGGCTGAAGTAATTTACAAATTAAATTATTAGTAATAATTTTAAAATCTTTTTTTAAATATTTTAAATAATAGCTATTAGCAACTTTACTTTTTGGTAAAAGTATAATGACAGCTAGATACTTATTTTTTGAATTTAATTGCTCCCTTAAAAAAAAATCTGGCTCACCTACCAGATGCCCAATTGCATCTACCCAAAAGAGTCTAAAAAAATAAATCTTTAATAATTTTAAAATTATTCCTAAAAAAACATATAATGGTAAAAAAAAAATAAACAAAACTATTGAATAAAAATTTAAATCGATCTTATATTTATACTTAATATTTACTAAAAAATTAAACATTTTTACTTTGATAAATATTTAAACCATGCTTTAGTAGCTTTATCAATTTTTTTTGGTGTCCACAAAGGTGCGTCTTTCCAATAGTCAATATTATCAATTAAAATTTTAATACCCATCTCCAATGAATATGATGGTTTCCAATTTAAAACTTTTTTAATTTTTTTAATATCAGCAAAAGTTTTATCTGGCTCTCCAGGCCTTTTTGGTATGTATACCTTTTCTCCACCTAATAAATCAGCTACAAGATTTATTGAATAATTTTTTCCACTACCTACATTTAATATTTTATTAAATGATTTATTTTGCAAAGCTTTAAAAAAAGCATTAGCGACATCTTTAACATAAGTAAAATCTCTAGTTTGTTTTCCGTCCCCTACAATTGTAAATGGTTTATTTGAAATTTTTTGTTTTAGAAAAATACCAAATACAGCTCCGTAGGCACCTGAGGTTCTAGACCTTGTTCCATAAACATTAAATAACCTTAGAGAACATGCTTTGAATTTGTATACCTTTGCATAATGCATAATCATTTGTTCTCCTAAAAACTTAGTTAATGCATAAGGATATTCCGTTTTTATTTCTGATTTTTCATTTGTAGGGTATTTTTTTGGAATTCCATAACAGGACGAAGAAGCTGCATAAATTAGTTTTATATTGGGAAAATTTTTGCAATTTTCAATTATATTTTTAGTTCCAACAACATTTACATTAAAATATAATTCTGGGTCTTCTATGCTTGGAACAATATCAGCCAATGCAGCTAGATGCATAACAATATTAAATTTTTTGTTGAAAATTTTCCTTAAAAGTTTTTTATCTCTTATATCTCCCTTTATAAATTTAACTTTTTTTCTAAGATTAAATAAGTTCTTTAAATTTCCATTACTTAAATTATCTAAAATTGTTACATCAAATTTTTTTTTTACTAATAATTCAACAATGTGGCTCCCTATAAACCCTGCGCCACCTGTAACTAATACTTTTTTTTTTATCATAAATTGCTTGGTAATTTAAAAATTTTACTTAAAATTATTATTATACTGGTTAATAAATTTCTTTATAAATTCAACACATTCTAAAGGGTATTCGCCTATAGCTGTCTCAGCAGCTAATACCAAGCCCTTTGCACCACATTTTAAACTATAATATATATCGTTTGATTCCGCCCTAGTTGGCAGAGGGCTTTTAATCATACTTTCTAACAAGTTTGTAGCAACATAAACTGGCTTTTTTATTTTTTTTGAAATATTTAAAATACTCTCTTGAACTTTGGGAATTTTAATTACATCTACGTACCTAGATAAATCACCTCTATCTATAAGTGTTGCATTAGATAAATGAGAAATACTTTTAAAATATTTTACAGCATTCTTAGTTTCAATTTTAGATATTAAAAAATTTTTTGTACCAATTAATTTTCTAATTTTTATTACGTCCTCAGGAAAATTGGTAAAGGAAAGTGCAAAAATTTTTACTTTAAATTTTTTTGCAATATCTATAGATTTTAAATCTTTATCTGTGAGATAATTTAAGTTTATGTCGTTTTCAATATGAACGCCTTTATTTTTCTCTAATTTACCTGAAGATATAACTTCGCATCTTATAAATTTTTTGTAATTTTTTTTTACTTTTAAAACTAAATTATCAAAACCAATATGAATTTTAGTTTGATTTTTAATTTTCAAAATATTAAACTTTGGATACAATTGTATAGTATTTTTTTTCTTTGTAGTATTTGCAACTTGCAAATCAATTTCATTACCCTTATGTAAAAATCTCGTTTTGCATTTGTAGGTTCTAATTTGAGCACCTTCTGTATCAATGCAAATATTTTTAATTTTATTCTTTTTTAAAAATTTTAAATTTTTAATCAAATCATCTATAGTCAAATGTGACAAATTTAATCTATAAATATCAATTATTTTTTTTGTTTCTCTGAGAAATTTTTTATTTAAAGAGGACGGCCCTAATGTTGATATAATTTTAATTTCTTTCATATTTAATCCAATTTGAACCTTCTAGTATTATTTGTTTCGAATTTTCAAAGTTATTAAATAATAAATCAATTATACTTAGATATGGTATAAAAATTTTACTTCTTTTGTAAGCTGGGTGTTTGTAGTCCTGAACAATAAATTTTTTATTATTTGAAAAGAAATCTTCTGGCTTATACAATCCACTTTTGTAACCTGTAGAAAACGTGCAATAAGATGTAGATTTCAAATTATCTGCAATTTTATTGTAATATTCTGAATTTGTTAGTTTATCCTTAAAATCAAAATCTTTTGATGATTGATAAAATTGGCAATTAATATCAATTATGTTACAAATTTTTTTTATTAAATTAATATTAAATTCAGCTAAATTTTCCGATTTAAAAGAATAAATATCAAGGACAATAGATGAAACTTCATTATAAAATTTTGAATTTTTATAAATATCAAGAATAAGGTTCTTAGATTTTTCAGTATTTTTATCAACTATTATATTACAATCTTTTATATAAGAAAGTTGATTAGGTTTTTTTATACTTAAAGTTATATTAAACTTTTCTCCCTCCTCATTAGCAATAATATTTCTATTTATCCTTTTTGGTTTATTTCCAAATGGGACATTGTCTAAAAAAACAAAATTATCCACATAATTTATTAATTCAAAATAACCTAACCAAGAAAAAAATGTTGGTTGGTTTACAGCAGTTTTCATATTCAAATTAAATTAATGTGATCTGATTGAGCATAGTCATCTGAATTCAAAACTTTATGTAATAAAAAGTTCATTGCATGATATCTGCAACCTGCTGGACATTTTACTAAATCAAATTTCTTTGACGCATCTCTAATGTTTTGTTCAAGTGTTTCAAGATCTGTTTCTAAATTTCCAACAACCACATGATGTGGCCCACATCCAACTATGTTCCCATCTTCATAAATATTAACACCGAACATTGGAGCAAAACATCTGTTATACGCGAGCATATTTTGTGAGTTATGTTCTGAATATATTTGATGTGGCCTGTAAAATATTTTAAAATCTTTAGAGGTATATTTTGCAATTTTAGAGTACAAATCATCAAAATCTTTTGGAGTTAAGGTGTTTTTTTTAATTTTGTCACCAACAGTTCCTCTATCAAATACTGGTTTGATATTGACATAATCTACTCCTAAATCTTTTGCTATCACTATACATTTTTCAACATCGGATATATTTCGATCATGTGTAGCAAATTGAAAACCGATAGTTGGACTTTTATTTTTTCTTTTTTTAATGATATTTTTTACATTTTTTAAAATCTTATCAAAGTGATGATCTGGAACATCGTGCAATTCAGAGTGAATTTTACTACTACCTGCATCAAGACTTATTCGAATATAAGTAAAGTTTAAAAGTAATTCTTCTTCGTATCTATCAATTAAATAACCATTTGTGAAAACTCCTTGGCTAAGTCCGTTATTTTTAACCATTGTAGATAATTCATTAAATTTTTTATAAGCTAACGGCTCACCATTACCCACATAACCAACTCCCTTTAAACCTTTTATTTTTGCTTTTTTTAACCAATTAGTAATTTTATTATAATTAATTGACGTAGCATCACTTTCTCTAAAATAGGCTGTAGAGCACCATAAACACCCGTGATTACAATAATTTCCAAGACTAAGTGTTGCTGTTAAAGGAAATGAACTTTCATCTTTTTTTAATTTGACTAACTTTTCAGGATGATAAATCAATTTACCAAAACCTATTACCTCAAATACAGTTTCGTCATTATAATCGTTAATGTTTCTCTTAAACAAATCTTTCTTTGATCTTCGGTTGTCAGGATTATTGAATTTGTTTGATAAATCTCTATTGTCTAAGGTCATTTAAATGAAATTTTTATATCAAGTTTTAAATATTGTACTCTACCCTCTAAATTTTTTATTAAAAGCTATTTTTTCAAAGAAATTCAATGGTACTGTAATAATTATTATTGGGAACCATGCAAGCGGCGGGACACTTTTATATCAAATTTTAGTTTCAGTTTATAAAGTAAATTACCTTAGTAATATAAGTGCAAAACTATACAAAAATCTTTTCCTGTCACAAATAGTAAATATTTTGCTAGGTTTTTTTAAAAAAAACTTTGTTAGTAGTCTCAAATCATCAAACGGAATTACTTCAGGTTTTTTTGAACCAAATGAATTTGGTTGGTTTTGGAAAAAAATTTTTGCTAAAAATCAAAATTTAAAACATGAGAATTTAGAAAACTATATTGACGAACTAAATTGTTTAAGAAACATACCCTTCGTATTTAAATATAGTATTTTTGATAAAATTGAAAAACTATCAAAAAACATAAATTTATTAACAAAGTCCAAAAAAAAATTAGTAATTATTAGAATTAAAAGAAATTCATATAAAATTATTAATTCTATTTTAGAAAGAAGATTGAAATTATTTAATAATATTAATTTTGATTATGGTTATTTTCCAAAAAAAATTAATATCATAGATCCATATTCTAAAGTAAAAAAACAGGTAACTTTCATTGAAAAAGAAATAGATGAAGGATTATCTAAAATATCTAAAGAAAACATTGTTACGTTAAATTTAGATAAATTAAAAAAAAACCCTCTTAAGGAACTAAATAAGTTAGATAAGTTTTTATCTAAACATAGTTTTTCTAAAAAAAATAAATTAAGGAAAATAATATCTAAAATTAATTAGATAAAGCTTTATCATATTTAAACATTAAATTATTTAATGCATATAAAAAAATTGAACCAGGATAATTTACTAAATCCAGTATTAATAACCTCGTCATTCATAGAAAATTGAAAAACTCTATCAAAATGTTTATTGCATATATTTTTTAGTTCTTCAGGTTTATATTCGTAAATATGCTGTTTTTTACTTTGAGTAGACCTATACTTTGAAGAATACTTGGAAGGTGTACCAATCATTAGCACATCTCCTTTTTTAGATAAGATGCTTTTACACCTTTTTAAAATTTTCTCACCTTTTTTTTTTGAAAAATGTTCAATTACATCGTTTAATGAAATAAATGTAATTTTTTTTTTAAAATCAGTTTTTTTAACATTTTGTAAGCTTTTCTTAATAAATTCGATATTTGTATTTTTAGTTTCAATAAACTCACTCAGTAGATCTACACCGTAAACATATTTGCAAAATTTTGAATAAAAATTTGTACTTATTCCTTGTCCACAACCTAGATCTAAAACTACATCTCTCTCATTAATCATTTTGGAATAAAATTTATATCTTGCTAGTTTAATCATTAGCATGAGAGGATTTTCCACTATCATATTGGAGCTCCCGACATTGCCAGGTTTTTGTTTTTTAAGATAATTTTTCATAAATTAAAGTTTTACTTTTTTTCTTATATTAGTAGCTGATATTTGCTCAATTTTTTTTTCTAATTTATATTTAGAAATTTTATAACCAACTTTTCTTCCATATATTACCTCAGAAACAACAGGAATTTTAATTATTTGATATTTCCCCTTAAATTTTTGGAGTTTCTTTAAAATTCTCTTTTTAACTTCTTTATATTCAAAAGGATTTTTTTTGTTAATATTAAAACTATCCATAATTAAGATTGCAACTTGTCCGTGCTTTTTTATCGCTTTCTTTACTATTTCAAAATGACCGTCGTGAAAAGGTTGAAACCTTCCAATATATATTCCTGACTTTTTCTTCCAATTAAATTTATTCATTTTATTTTATTTAAAACTTTATTTACAGATTGTTTAATTGTTAATTTGTCTGATTTAATAACTACAACTCTATAATTTGATCTTTCATAATTTATTCTAGAATTAAATCCGATTAAGTTTTTTATTTTTTTTTTTTGGGCTAGTTTATAAAGGCCTTTTGTGTCTCTTTCAATAAGCGCTTTAATTTTGCATTTAATGTATATCTCTAAATAATTTTTGCTAAAAATTTTCTTTGCTCTTGCTCTTGTAATTCTTAAAGGAGAGATCACTGATACTATTATAAAATCGTAAAAATTGATGATTTGCTTTAAGTAATCAATAATTGCATAGTTATTTTGAATTATATTTTTTTTTGTAAATTTATTTTTTGTTTTTGTTCTTTTTCTAAACTTGTCTCCATCTACTGCAATCACTTTAAAATTATTTTTTTTAAGTTTTTGTAATAAATTTTTTGAAATAGTAGTTTTCCCAGATCCTGATAGTCCTGTTAACCAGATTATCTTACAATTTTTCTTATTCATTAAAATTTGAACAACTCTTAATTACCAATATCATATTTTTTAAAACAATTGCTAATAAGTTGATTTCCTTTAGATGAATAATGGACATCTCTATTATCTCTCATAAAAATATTATCAGTAAGGTGAATTTCATTATTTTTAAAACAATTTGTTAAATCAAGATATTTTAAATTATTTTTTTCTAAAAAGGAAATCAACTTTAATCTTGGTTTTTGAAAATCATCAAATCTATCAATATTAAATCCCCAAAATTGATTAAATTCTTTAGAGATTTCCCAGGGCACAGGGCTAACAACAAAGTCTACTTTAATATTATTTTTATATGCAAGATTTTTTATTTTTATGACTGAATCAAAAAATCTCTTCCAATCAAGAGCTACGTTTTTAACATCTTGATTGTAATAAGACCAATATACATTTGGATCAAAAAAATCCTCTTTTTTTTTTGGATTTAAATAGGGATTTATAATATTTTTAAAATAAAATGAGTAATTTTCTAAAAATGCCAATGTTTTATCATAAAAAGATACCGAATTAATACAATCAATATTACTTTTTCGATCTTTGAGGAGTCTACTGCGATAATTGTTATAAACAAAAGCTTTGTTATGGATCAATTTATTTTCAAAAGTGGTAAAATGTGTTGTTTCTTGTACATCATTCCAATGGTTTAAAATAACTAAAATTCTATTTATTTTAAGTTTGTTTTTTTTGAGATGTATTTCTTTTAAAGCGTAAAAATATTCTAAAGGACTTGAGCCAAATGAACCAGCATTGATCCATCTATTGGTCTCATAAACTTTATTTAAATGGTAAGAAATAGTTTCATTATAATTTAAATAATATCCCCAAGCTAAAGAGTCTCCAATTACAAGATTTAGATTTTTCTGATCAAAAATTTCATCACTTTCTCTGTATCCTAATTTATTTGTTTTGAAAGAAATTTCTCTATTTTCATACTTATTTGAAACAAAGTTTAAATTTTTTTTTGGAACTAATAAACAAGTTTCTTCGTCTAAAGACCACCGAGGACTAGGAACTTCTCTTAAATTTATTTGGGATAATGTAAAATCAAATGATAATATAATAATTAATGATGTCAGTATTCCATATAAAAAAGAATATTTATATTTATCTTTCATAAATTTTTTTCAGTGCATAAATCAAGCCAATTGAGCTATTAGTACCGGTCAGCTGCACGCATTACTGCGCTTCCACATCCAGCCTATCAACGTGGTGGTCTACCACGGCTCTATAGGAAGAACTAGTTTTGAGGTGAGTTTCCCG
>MDSV01041296.1_pt1 | contig 33112 bp, 30 predicted proteins | sample 810851 | NCBI WGS metagenome assembly MDSV01 (sample SAMN05326640, study PRJNA326480) | marine metagenome | isolation source: seawater | place: Atlantic Ocean: North East | collected 2012 | reverse complement strand
TATAGGAATAGGAAAATGATAATTTAAACCTGGCTGAGTTGTTTTTACAAATTTACCAAATCTCATCACCACTCCTTGCTCGTCTGGTAAAACTCTATATAACCCGCTCGCTACCCAAATTAAAACCAAAATAAGAATACCTAACATTATGGGTTTTTTGCTACCTGAAGAACCAGATCCACCAGGAAAAAATCTATTTATAGTTGATTGTATTCTTCTTATAACTTCATCAATATCTGGTGGTTTTGGACCTCTTCTTCCTGATCCATTTCCATTTCCACCAGGGGGAGATCCCCATGGGCTTCCGCCTCTACCTCTAAAATCATCAACCATGACAATCTATATAGTGTCTTTCTGTTGAAAAACAAGTTAAGTTAATCTATCAAAGCCCATTATTAATGGACTTAATGAAGCAATGGATCAAAAAACTAATAAAAAAACCTTTATAAAAAACCCCATAAATGGCACAAAATTCACTATTGCTGTATTAAGTGCAAAAGGAGGTGTAGGTAAGTCTACTTTTGCGACTAATTTAGCTTTAGCTCTCAAAAAAAATTCTTGTAATGTCGGTTTGTTAGATGCTGATATTTATGGTCCGTCACTTCCAAAATTATTCGATATAAATAAAAAACCTGAAAGCAACGGACAAACTTTAAGTCCAATATTAAAATACGGAATTCAATGTATGTCTATAGGTTTTTTAACAGATGAACAAACTCCAATGATTTGGAGAGGTCCTATGGTTACTAGTGCAATTAAAACATTTACACAAAAAGTGAATTGGAATAATTTAGATTTTATTATAGTAGATATGCCTCCAGGGACAGGAGATACTCAATTAACTTTTGCTCAAGAAATAAAACTAGATGGAGCAATTATTATATCAACTCCACAAGAAATTGCTCTACAGGATGTAATAAGAGGAATTAAAATGTTTGATAAATTAAAAGTAAATATTATTGGCTTAGTCGATAATATGAGTTATTTTACTGGTGACGATGGCACGAAATATAATATATTTGGTGAAGGTGGAGTAAAAAAAACTGCTGAAGAATTTGGAAAAAAATTCTTAGGCGAGATACCGATTAATCCTGAAATAGGTAAAATGGGTGATAAAGGTAAACCAATTGTTGAAGCTGATCCAGATCATGAAATCTCAAAGCTTTATTTAGATTTTGCAAGTAAAATTAAATCAATTTATCTTTAAGGTCAAAAGCTACCATTAATTCATTCCACTCTCTTTGGGACAATCCAGAGTCATCAATATTCACATCTTGACCTTTTATAAGTTTTTGTATTATTTTTTTTCCTTTTGCAGAAACCTCAGTTCCTCCTACTCTATAATCCATAAATGCATCATAAGTTATGGGAACCCATTTTTTTACAGTATCTAGCATTATGTCTGCATATACTCTTATTTCATATTGAGCGTGATGATCCACTCTTAATCTTAAAAAATTCATAAGATTTAACAAGTCTGTTTTCCAATACCACTGGGTGTAAGTATTTAATGTTAAATTCATTCGTGCAAGTTCTCTTGCTAATCCTTTTTTGCTATCATCTATTGTTGATCCATCATATTTTTGATTAAGCATAATTTCGTAATTATCATATGTTTGCTGTGCATCATTTTTTAATAGTTCAAGAACTTCCTTTGCTTGCTCACCTTCTAATACTTCGCCTCTTCCTTGTCTGTTATTTAAAGATTGTGCTGCTAAATTTTTTTCTGACGGAAGATAAAATTCCTTATCTAGAATTGAATATCTTGCCGAATACTCGTTCACATTAGCAGTTCTGTGTCTTATCCATTGTCTGGCAATAAAAATAGGAAGTTTTACATGATATTTTATCTCACACATTTCAAAAGGTGTACTATGCCAATGTCTCATTAAATATTTAATTAAACCACTATCAGTGCTTACTTTCTTAGTTCCTTTTCCATAGGATACTCTTGCTGCCTGAACTATTGAAGTATCATCACCCATATAATCTATTACTCTTACAAAGCCGTGATCTAATACCGGCAACGCCTCATAAAGTACTTTTTCTAATTCCTTTACTGTAACTCTTTTTGTTTCATTTATCTGTGATTTTTGCTCTTCTATTTCAGCAATTTGATTTTTTGTTAATGACATATTAATTTTTATTTTAAAATATTATATTTGAATCTAAAAAATATTTACCATTGTTAAAGAAAAAAAGCGAGTTAATCATCTAAAAACATTGATATAATTTAACCATATTATAATAAATTGTTGATGATAAATTTAATAAAATATTCTTTAGTAAGATTAATAGAATTGTCACCATCAATACACTCTGTAATATATAAATATATACATAATTTTACCTTTTTATTTCCACATGAAAAAGATTATTTAGGACTTAACCTAATTTTTAAAAAAAAAATTAATGGTGACATTTTAGATATAGGTGGCAACATTGGTTTATCTACGATTGGCTTTAGATCACTGGGCTTTAAAAAGAACAAAATATTTATCTTTGAACCAAATTTTGAATGTCTAAAAAAATTAAGACATGTTCAAAGAAGATTTGGCAATATAGAAATTCTTAATTATGGACTATCCTCTATAGATATAGAAAAAACATTATATACGCCAATGTTTAAAGAAAAAAGCTACAACTTTTTGTCAAGTTTTGAAAAGAAATATGTAAAAAAAAAATTAATAATGAACTATGGAAAACAATCAAAAAATTTTAAATTAAAAAAAGAAAAAATCATCCTAAAAAAATTTGATAATATTAAAAAAAAAATAAAACCGATTTTTATTAAAATTGATGTGGAAGGTCATGATCATAAAGTAATTAATGGCATGATGGAAACAATAAAAAAATTTAAACCAGTTATTTTAGTTGAATATAATCAAGATAATTTTGGAAAAATATTTAATAAATTAAATAAGTTTTATAATTTTTATTATTTTAACTTTATTCAAAATAAAATGGAAATCATTCATACAAATTATATAAAAAAAATAATAAAAAATAATTTGCAGAGAGGTTTTTTTTTAAGTGAAAGAAACATTTTTTTAATAAAAAAACCATAAAAAATATAAATTTTTAGTTATTGAAATTGATGATTTTTAAAATATATTCATTCTGTTGGATTTCCAACTAAAACGATAAACGAATTTCGTAATAAACATTGCGGACGTGGGGGCAGTACCCACCACCTCCACCATTAATAAAACTTATGGGGGTGAAATAGAATCGACGGGTGTCTAAAAGCTATTCTTTCGTTCGGTATTGTTCCACCGTAATGGGCTATTTTATAATTGCAAATAATAAATTTGCTCTTGCAGCTTAATTAGTTTCTAATTAAGTTACGGGGTTTGGGGCACCTGGCAACAGAACGCCCCTTTTTTTCCATTAATCAAAGATACAAAAAGCATTAAATACAAATTTACTTTTACTTTTAAAAATTAAATTTTAAATTTAGATTTATTCGCATCCTTTAAAAATGTATTTACAGTTTCAAGGGTTAATTTATTAAACGTACTTCCGAAATTTTCTATTTTATTAATAATATTAGGTGGTACGGTAATCAAATCACAGCCTATTTGCTTTGCCTGAATATAATTATAAGGCTCTCTAGTGCTTGCCCATAAAATTTTTATATTTTTAAACTTTTTTGATATTTTTATACTCTCTTTAAATATTGGAAGTGGATCCTTTCCAACATCTGCCATTCTACCTGCAAAAATAGATACTATAACTGGTGTTTTGTTATTAATACAACCTAAGATTTTTCTTGTTTGAAAACTGGTATAGACTGCTGTGATATTTAATTTTATTTTTTTTTTATTAAGCTCAGTAATTGCTTTTCCTAAAAATAATCCTTTAGAGTTGATAACTGGAATTTTTACAAATACATTTTTACCCAAACTATTAAGTATCAAAGCTTGTTTAATTATATTTTCATAATCATCAGCAAATACCTCTAATGAAATAGGCTTTTTTTTACAAAATGATAATATTTTTTTCGAATATGATATATAGTTTTTTGCACCAGCCTTTCTCATTAAAGATGGATTTGTTGTAAATCCTTTAACAATTTTTTTTTTGCTGTATTGCTTAATTAAATTTATATCAGCTATATCACAAAATATTTTAGTCAATCTTATAAACTTTTAATTATATCTTCTGTCATTTTTTTTGCATCTGCAAATAACATTAGTGTGTTGTCTCTATAAAATAAATCATTATCAATGCCCGCATACCCAGGTGATAAACTTCTTTTAACAAAAAGAACTGACTTACTTTTTTCTACATCTAAAATTGGCATACCATAAATTGGGCTCTGTGGATCAGTTTTAGCAACTGGATTTGTTACATCGTTTGCTCCAATTACATATGCTACATCACAATTTGAAAAATCATTATTAATTTCCTCAAGCTCAAACACTTCATCATATGGAACATTTGCTTCTGCAAGCAGTACATTCATATGACCTGGCATTCTTCCTGCAACTGGATGTATTGCATAAGTTACCTTTACACCATTTTTTTTTAGAGCATCAACCATTTCTCTTAAAGCATGTTGTGCTTGTGCGACTGCCATGCCGTAGCCTGGAACAATGATAACTGATGAAGCGTTCTTCATTAAAAAGGCAGCATCATCTGCATTTCCATTTTTTACTGGCTTTTGTTCTTTTGATTTTTCTGAAGACATCTGATCACTAGCTCCCCATCCTCCTAAAATAACATTAAAAAAGGATCTATTCATACCTTTGCACATGATATAAGATAGAATTGCTCCAGAAGAACCAACGAGAGCTCCTGTGATGATTAATGCACTATTTTCAAGAGTAAAACCTATTCCTGCAGCAGCCCAACCAGAATATGAATTTAACATAGAAATAACCACAGGCATATCAGCCCCACCAATTGGTATGATCAGTAAAATTCCAACCAAAAAAGAAATTAAAATAATTATCCAAAACCAAGTGGCAACTTGAGTTTTGCATAAATAAAAAACAAGTCCAACTAATGCAATTCCCAAGGCTAAATTTAAATAATGTTGACCTGCAAACGTGATGGGAGAACCTGACATAATTCCACGTAGCTTAAGAAAAGCAATTATAGATCCTGTAAATGTAATTGCTCCTATTGCAGCTCCAAGAGACATTTCAATTAAGCTTGCTATTTTTATGTCTCCAGGTGAGCCTAAATTAAATACATCAGGATTTAAGAATGCTGATATTGCAACAAAAACTGCTGCTAGGCCAACTAAGCTATGGAATCCAGCAACCAGCTCTGGCATAGCAGTCATTGGTATTTTATATGCTATAAATGCGCCAATAGAACCACCAATTAATAGAAAAACAATTAGATAAATAAATCCAGTTGAGAAATTACCAGCTGAAATTATAGTCACTCCAATAGCAAGCGCCATTCCCAAAATACCAAAAAAATTTCCAGTCCTTGAGGTTTCAGGAGACGAAAGTCCTCTTAATGCTAATATGAATAATACTCCTGAGACTAAGTAAGATAATGCTAATAAATTTGCTGACATTTTAATTTTTATTTTCCTTTTTCTTTTTTTTATACATGGCTAGCATTCTTTGAGTAACTAAAAAGCCTCCAAAAATATTTACTGCAGCCAATATAATTGCTAAATATCCAAATATATTTGCTGTATCGAAAATATTTCCTCCTTCTGCTAATGCTGCAATTATTGCACCAACTATAATTACAGATGAAATTGCATTTGTCACAGACATCAAAGGAGTATGCAAAGAAGGAGTTACGCTCCAAACTACATAGTAACCAATAAAGATAGACAAAATAAAAATACTCAATCTAAATATGAACGGGTCTATTTCCATAAATTATTTAATTATTGTTTTTGCAATAATTTCATCCTCCATATCAATTTTAATTTTTTTACTGTCTTTATCATATATATTTGCGATAAAATTAAATATATTTTTTGAGTAAAGACTTGAAGATGAAACTGGTAATTTATTCAGAATATTTCTTTCACCCATAATTTTAACACCCTTTTTATCTATAATTTTATCCACTTCAGTATATGACGTATTTCCTCCTTGAATAGCAGCCAAATCATAAATAATAGAACCAGGGGTCATTTCTTGTATCATCTCCTCATTAATAATTAGTGGCGCTTTTTTTCCAGGTATTAATGCTGTGCAAATAACAATATCAATCTTTTTTAAAGTTTCTTTTAATAATTCGTCTTGTTTTTTTTTAAATTCATCAGAAGCTTCTTTTGCATACCCTCCCTCTGTTTCCAAATTTTCAGATCCTTCAACAACCAAAAATTTTCCACCTAGACTCTCTACCTGTTCTTTCGATGCCATTCTAACATCGGTGGCAAATACAATGGCGCCCATTCTTTTTGCAGTTGCTATAGCCTGTAGTCCAGCAACTCCTGCACCAACTACTAAAACTTTTGCTGCGGGAATCGTTCCTGCAGCTGTCATCATCATTGGAATTGCCTTCTCAAAATATGCGAATGCTTCAATTACAGCCTTATAACCTGCTAAGTTAGCTTGAGAAGAAAGTATATCCATAGATTGAGCTCTCGTTATTCGTGGAAGTAATTCAAGAGAGAAAAAATTTATTTTTTTTTTTGAGATATTTTTAAGTTTTTCTCCATTTTCATATGAATTTAAAACTCCAATGTAAGTTTGATTTTCTTTTAAAATTGATAATTTTTTATCATCAAGTAAACCCAACTGAACAATAATGTCTGCTCTTTCTATTAATCTTGTTTCATCGTCGTGAAATTCTACTCCAACATCTTCATAAGATTTATCACTTATGCCTAGATGGTCTCCATAGTTATTTTTTAAAGCAACCTTCATGCCTAAAGAGATATATTTCTTTGCTATGTCTGGGGTAATAGCTACTCTTTTTTCAAAAATTTTATTTTCAGACAAAGAAGTAATAATCATTTTATAATCTTTTTATTTTTGTCTTGCTTTAAATTTTGGATTTTTTTTGTTGATAATGTATACTCTCCCTCTTCTCCTAACCAGCTTAGAATTGAGATCTCTTTTTTTTAAGGATTTTAATGAGCTTGCTATTTTCATGCGTGATTGTTATCTAAAATTTAATATTTTGTAAAGTTTCATTTTGATATTATTTTATTAATATAGTTTTTTAATTGCATCTTTCCATATTTTTTTTCAATTTTATTATTTAAATTTTTGTCAATTAGTGCAGAGGCATATCTCTCTCCTGGTCGCTCAGGTAAAAATTTTATCTTAGATTTAAACATTTTTGCGACATCTAAAATGCTCCAACTTTCTTTATGAGTAATTGCATAATGTTTACATTTATTCCTTTTCCAAGCCATGTAACATGTCTTAACTGTATCGTCTATATGTGTAAATCTTCTAGTTTGATTTCCAGGTTTCACTACAGTAAGAGGTAATTTATTCCTAAATTGATTTTCGAAAATTCCTATTACAGTAGCCATTTCTCCACGACATATTTGTCTTGGGCCATAAACATTATAAAAATATATAATTTCAAATTTGAAACCAAACCATTTTTTTAAATTATTTAATAGTTCTAAATTTTTAGATTTTAAGAATGCATAAGGTGAAAGGTTTCTGTCAGAGCCTTTATTTCCCAACGTCGCAGAAGTTGCAGAATAAACTAATTTAATTTTATTTTCTAAACAAAATTTAATTACTGAATTTGTTCCAATACTATTTGAGTCTAAACACTCATTAAGCTTTCTAAAACTTTGATATATTCTGGCAAACTCTCCAAAGTGAAAAATTGTATGAATTTTTTTTTTTTGTGAATTAAGAATTTTTGATATATTTAAAGTATTGGCTTTTATATATTTTATTCTTGAGTTCTTAATATGGTTATCTTTTGTTCCTGATGAATAGTTATCTAAGCTTATAATTTTAAATTTAGTTTTTTTAACAAGAAATTCTATCAAGTTGGCTCCTACAAATCCTGCGCCACCTGTTACTATTAAAATTTTTTTCATCAGAAGTTTGCCTGGCAATGACCTACTCTCCCATATCTTAAGACAAAGTACCATCGGCGCTGAAGGACTTTACTTCCGAGTTCGGAATGGTATCGGGTATGACCCCTTCGCAATAATCACCAGGCAAAATGTTTATAGTATATTTTTATTTTTTTACAAGAAATTTAGTATGAAGCATTTGCAACATAAATAACCAAATTACTCTAAAGCTAAACTTAGATTTTTCATACTGCCTTTTTTTAAAAACTATTGGAAAATCATCTACTCTTATTTTTTTGCTACCATTATAAATTATATCAAATAGAATTTTATAACCTTTTTTAAAAAAAAATTTTTCATAATTGATAATGAATTTTTTTTTACATATGAAAAAACCAGACAAAGGATCTGAAGTTTTTTTTCCAAAAATAATGTTTATTGAATATATTGCGAGATTAGATGCTAAGCTTCTTAGTACTCCTAAATTCCCTACAAAATTTATTTTTACAAAACGGCTTCCAACAATTATATCATTTTTGGATAAAGTTAATTCATCATTCATTTGTTTAATATAATCAGTCTCATGCTGTAAATCACAATCCATAACAAGAACAACATTTTTTTTTGATTTTTTAACTCCGAGCAAAACTGATTTACAAAGATCTCTTTCATTTGAAATTCTTGATAAGCCTTTAAATTTATTTTTATTTTTTATTTTAATTATTTGTTCAAATGTACCATCGGTAGAATTATCATCGACAAAAATTACCTCTGAAATTACTTTAACCTTAGATAATTTTTTAGCTATTTTTGTAATATTCTTTTTTTCATTAAAAGTAGGAATAATTTCTGAAATCATTTAGTGATTAATATATCAATAGCTATATCTTAAATATATTTTTATTGTTTGTTTTTAAGTTAACTTTATATATTAATTATAATTGTTAAATGAAAAAAACTGCATTAATTACAGGTATATCTGGTCAGGATGGTGCATATTTGGCCCAATTTCTGATTACAAAAAATTATAAAATAATTGGCACTGATAAGATAAAATCAAAAAAAAATAATTGGCGAATAAAAAGACTTGGGATAGAAAAAAAAATTATTTTTGAAAAAATGGATCTTGGCAAAATAAGTGATATCAATAAAATATTTAATAAATACAAAATAGATGAGGTTTATAATTTAGCTGCCAAATCTTTTGTAAAAGAATCTTTCACAAACCCTCTTGAAACTGCTAATATTACTGGTGTTGGAGTAATAAGAATATTAGAAACAATTAAGAAAAAAAATTCAAAAATTAAATTTTATCAGGCATCCTCTTCAGAAATGTTTGGAAATTCATTATCTGAAAGTCAATCTGAAAACACTAAATTTGATCCTCAAAGCCCTTATGCGATTAGCAAACTTTTTGGACACTATATAACTAAGAATTACAGAAATTCATATAAACTTTTTGCAGTTTCTGGAATACTATTTAATCATGAGTCCCCACTCAGAGGAGAAGAATTTGTTACCCAAAAAATAATCCAGGGTCTTATCAAGATTGCTGAAAATAAAATAAAATTTATTGAGCTTGGAAATATCCACTCAAAAAGGGACTGGGGATATGCAAAAGAATACGTTGCTCAAATGTGGAAGATGCTTCAACAAAAAAAGGCTAATGACTTTGTAATAGCTACTGGAAAAACCCATTCTATAAAAGATTTTATAGACATTTCAGCAAAATATTTAAAGCTTGATACAAAGTGGGCAGGAAAAGGTTTAAAAATGAGATTAATAAATAAAAAGAATAATCAAGTTATTATAAGAATTAATAAAAAACTAATGAGACCTTCAGAAGTAAACTATATTAAAGGAAATATTAAAAAAGCAAAAAAAATGCTTAATTGGAAACCAAAAATTACTTTTAAAAAACTTGTTAAATTAATGATTGATGAAGAGAAAAAATTGAGGCTAGTTACTTAAAAAAACCATATCTAAAGATACAATAGATTGCTGTAAAAGCGTCTTTTAATTTAATTTTTTTTCCTTGTTCGTAAGATCTTCCCTCATAAGAAATTGGTACCTCATAAAAGACATATTTTTTCTTAGCGAGTTTAATTGTAATCTCTGGCTCAAGACCAAAAGATTTCTCTTTAATAACCAAATTCTTAATTACTTTAGTTTTAAAAAGTTTATATCCCGACTCCATATCAGTCATATTTAGATTAGTAATAATATTTGTTAATATTGTAAGCATTTTGTTAGCCACAAAATGCCAAAAAAAATGAAGTCTTACATAATCCCCTCCTAAAAACCTTGATCCATAAACAACATCTGCATTGCATTGTAATGCAGGTGTAAATAATTTTGAATAATCCTGAGGATTATATTCAAGGTCTGCATCTTGAATTAAAATATAATCTCCTTCAGCTTTTTCAATTCCTTTACTTACAGCAACACCTTTACCGCCATTAACTGTCTCATCAATTAATTTGTCATACATTTCTGAATTTTTTTTTAATATTTCTTTTGTACCATCACTTGATCCATCATCAGAAACGATTATCTCTAAATCAAAATTTTTTCTTTGGTGGTTTACTTTCTTAAGAATTTCTAAGATATAATTTTTTTCGTTAAAAACAGGAATTACTATTGAGAATTTCATGAATTATTTTTTGTAGAACATTTTATAATAAACAAATTTTTTTTTGAAATTAATATCATTAAGTTTAACATGTGTACATGGAGATTTACTGTACATACACAAGCTTCCATGACTATAAAAATAAAAACCATCATCATTTAAATGAACTTTTTCAAATTGCTGCTGTTTATTCATAAGATTATCCTGCAGACTATAAATTTGTGGCAAAGGAGTTCTTTTGTCATAATTTTTAACAATTCTATTGAGATTTTTAAATGTGAAAGCAATAACAGCGATTATTAAAGAAAACTTCATTAACTTTGAGACAAAATTAGATTTTAATTTAAAATTAAAATCTTTGATAAATAAATAAAAAATAAAAATTGCTGAAGTTGCTAAAAAAGATGAACCGTATCTATACAAGGGAAATTTTAAAAACCATATTAGACAAGAAAAAATTAAAAAAGTTAATATAATATAATTATTTATTGCCTTATTCCTTAATAAAGGTTCCTTAGCTTTTCCTCTTTTATCTTTATTTAAAAGTAAAATAAAAAACATAATAAACAGAAATAAAATAAATGGTCCAAATTTTTCAAAAATTATTTTAAAATGATTACCTTTCCAGGTTGGAAACCACCTTAATTTTTTATTAAACTCTTGGATATTGTATTTTTTTTCTTTATAATGAATCCAGTCTTTTGACCAAGCTTCTCCAGAGTATTCTTCTATTTTTGTTTTATCAATGTCTACATAAGATAAATTACTTAAGCAAGTTTTGCTTATAGGATAGATCACACATCCACTTGTAATAAGATTTTTTGAAATCCATAATATCAGAAAAAGTAATGAAAAAATTATTTTTCTATCCACTAAGATTTTAAATTTATCTTTCATTCTTAAGAAGAAATAAAGAATTATTGGTGATAAAATAAACATAAAAGGTTTTATTGAAAAAAGATAAACTGAAATTAAGCATACTCTGGCAAAAAAAAATCTATTTAACTCTTTTTGATTTATTAAAAGTAAAGTAAAAAATGCAAATAGAATGTGTGATGGTGTGTCATTTCCATACTCGCTATATCTATTAAAACTATAAATTGAAAAAACAATAAATAAAAAGAAAACCAAGGCAGTTTTGTAATTATTTTCACTAATTTTTTTATAAAAGTTTTTAAACAAATAAATTATAAATGAAGAAAAAAATATAGCTGATGGAATTGAAATAGCCTCAATTGGAATTAAATAATTATTAAACGCTGCCGAAAGATATTGTAAAATAGATATATGACCAAATCTAAAGTGTAAATTTGAAACGCCAAATATAATTTTATTTTCATTTATTAAACTTATATATGGCAAATGATATAATCCAGCATCTGGTCTATTAACAAATGAGTAAGCAACAAGTAGGAAAGTTATTATAGAAATTACTAAAATATTAAAAATAACCTTTTTCTTACTTTTACACCTAACAAAGTATTGAATAAAATATACTAAAGAAACAACAAAAATTATTGTACCAACTAATTTATTAATTGGTGTAAAAAAATTTAGTAAAAGTGAGGTAAAACTTAATAAAATTATTCCATATATAAATACATCATAGAAATTTTCATGATCAATTCCCTCGCTTGAGGTAAAATTTTTAAATATTAATCCCTGTCCACATACAACTAGTATCACTGAAATTAATGAAATAATAAGTTCAGGCATTTATAAAATTCTTATCTATTATAAATTTAACTAAATTTATAGTATAAAATATACAAAAATATAAAATGTTAGTTTCAATTATTATACCTGCATATAATGAGAAAAATCACATTATAGAAATAATTAATAATATAATTGAAAAAGTAAATTATAAAACACAAATCATTGTGGTTGACGACTTTTCAGATGATGGGACAACAGAAATTTTAAAAGTAAAACTAGCATCTAAAATTGATGAGATTGTTTACCACAAAAAAAATCTAGGAAAAGGAGCGGCGATAAAATCTTCATTGCCTTTTATAAAGGGTGATGTAGTGGCAATACAAGATGCTGATCTTGAATATGACCCAATTGATTTAAATAATTTAATATCATTGATAGTAGAAGGTAAGACAAACGTTGCATATGGTTCTAGGGTGCTTGGAAAATTAAGATATACTAATAAAAATTTTATATCTAAGTTTAGAATACTTGGAAATCATATGTTAACTACTTTATCTAACTTATTAAACAATCAAAATCTTACAGATGCTCATACTTGTTATAAAGTATTCAAAGTTAATATTTTTAGAAAACTGAAACTTAAGGAAAATGACTTTGCTTTTTGTCCCGAAGTCACAACAAAAATTTCATTATTAAATGAAAAAATAATAGAATTGCCAATTAATTATAATGGAAGAAGTGTTGCTGAGGGAAAAAAAATTAGAGCGTATGATAGTATCAGAGCAATATTTACTCTTCTAAAGTATAGATTTAGTAAATTTAATTAGCAGATTTATTAATTAGACAGTGTGGTAGTTTTTTGTAATCAAATTCATAAATAAATCCTGGATAAGTTTTTTGATTTCTATTAAAAGGATTTCTAGAAGATATTTTACCAGCGTCTATTTTGAAAAATAACAATTTGCCTAAGCATTTTTCAAATTTATTATAATTTTTTTTGTTATCATAAAATAATATGTGAGTAGGTTTAAGATTTTTAATCTCATTATAATGATTAATTGCCTTTGGGCTGGATATTTCAATATAATTAAATAAATCACCTGGAATTGTTTTTGTATTACTTAATGCAAATGATCTATGAGTTGAAATCACTACATCATCAGGTTTTAATTTGCTATTTGACCATTTAAACAAATTATAACCATGAGCTGATTTGGTCATTACTTTATCTCTTAATTCGAAACTTAATGAACCAATACTTATAGTTGCAACTCCATAATAAATTATTCCTAAAATCACAATTGACTGAAGTGCTATTACTTTGGAGTAAATTTTAAAAATAAAATTTACTCTTGGCTGGTAATATTTAACAATCAGTGTTGCCCATATCATTGGTTCTAAAAACCATCTAGCATTATTTTGTCCAAAAATTTTTGACAAAATAATTTGAATTAAAAAAAGTGAAATTGGTAAATATGGGAAATTTTTTTTATTTAAACTTATAAATAAAATTATAAGGCTTCCAAATCCTAATGCTTCGGTAATTTCATTTAAACTTTTTGGAAAAACTAACCAGTAAGGCAAACAACCATGATATCCACATGATGCAACTGAGTCATAAAGTTGCTTGTATCCATAAATATTTGTAGGAATTGGGCTAAGTAAAGACTGAATTATGTCTAATTCATAAACATCCATTCTCCAAATAATTCTTGGAAGAAGAGTAAAAATAAATACCAATACTGTAGAAAATATAAAAGATTTTAAATTTTTATATTTTAGACAAAAATAAGAAATATACATCCAAATTAAAAATGAGCTCAATGCAAATGAAAATTTTGCATTAACTGCTGACATCAAAAAAATATTTAAAAAAAGTAAAAAATTAAAATTAGTAAAATTTTTTTTATTTCCAAAAAAAACTAAGCTAAAAATTAAACAAGAACTTGCTACAAAGTTTAACTGTACTTTTGCACTAGAAATTAAGAATATTAGTACTGGACAGCTTAAAAATATTAATAAAAATACTGAAAAATTTTTTTGTTTGTTAAAATTTTTTAATAATAGTCCTCCAATGCTTAATATACCTGAATATTGAATTAGGGATGGAAATTGTTCTGCCTTTAAAAATAAACCTAAGGTGTTAAGTATTTCCCCTGACCCAGATTTATTAAAATGTATCCAGAATTTATAAGCAGGATACTCACCAGTATTTACAATATTCAAAGGAACTCCAATATGGTAATCCAATGAGTCTGCATTTGTAATTGGCCCAAGTGATAATAAAAAATATCCTAAAAAAAATAAAACAAATAAAATTATTTCAGTGTTTAAATTTCTTTTTTTAAAATAAGTATAATTTTTTTGTGGGAAATTTTTAATTAAAAAAAATAATCCTGATATTAATAAGATTATTGATATGGTTTTTAAAAGAATAAAATTATCAAATAAATTGAAAATTACTAAAGGAAAAAGTAAGAACGTAAGAAATATTGAACCTACAAGTGGATATTGAAATAATGGACTTGAAACTTGTTTAATAATATTATCTAGATTAAGAAATCTTAGAAAAACTTTACCAATAAAAAATAAACCTAAAAATAATATAAATGAAATTACTGGTGACAAAACAGGTACAAAAATATTAGTTAGATTAATCATTTTTTAATAACAAACAAATAGCTATTAACTTTTAAGATTTCCACAGGCTTTTCTATGTATGGTATTGCGTAATAATCTTTTCCACCTTCAATAATATTTTTATAGACACATATTTTTTTAAAATCAAAACAAAAAACACTTTTATTAGTACTGTAGTCTGGTTTATATATTTCATAATTATTAATTTTACCTATTAGCTGAATATTTGAATAATCATATTGATCTTTATGATTTTTGAAAAGCAATTCAAAATTAGTAAAATTTTTTAAACATAATAATATTAATAAAGAAAAAATAAAAATTTTTTTTGATTTATTGTTAAATAAAATTTTTGAATTGAATAAACTTTTGTAAGATAAAAGAAGATTATATGCTATAATACTTATTATTAATCCATGAGCATATCTCACTTCTGGAGATTGCATAAAAAGTAATAAACTTAATGGGAAATAAACCAAGTAAATAAAGAAATTTATATTAGATTTAATCCAAATTTTTTTATTTTGAACAAACTTTCTAATAATTTTTGAGATAAATAAAATTAGAAAAGATATCAGTAAACCTTGCAGTATTGATGTTTTAAATAAGTATTTTGTAATCCATGGCATTAACCAATCAAAAGAATAAAGGGTGTATTTAAAATTTCCAAAATTCATCCTCAAATCAGTATCTCTGCTCCATGATTTAGTTTCTAGAAGATGATACTTTGTTAGATTTATATCTCCCCAACTTACATCCAGACATGTAAAATATATTGGAAAAACAAAACAACCAGACACAATTAAACTTTTTACTAGCCAAACCACAGATGCAATAAAAATTAGAAAATAGATCATATAATTTTTAACTATTTGTGATTTAATTAGTAACAAAATATTAGGACTTATTATTAAACAATAAATAATAAGCAGCAAAAGATGTAGGTAAGTAATTTTAGATAACATTGCAACAATACTAAATAAAATTATATAAATCAAATTAGACACTTCTTTAGTTTCAACAAATTTTAAAAAGAAATAAAAAGTGAAAATAAAAAAAACAATGTTAATTATATCTGTTTCTGGTGAACCTAAATGATTTAATATAATTCCATCTTTAAAAGGATGAATTACAGAAAATGACAACAGAGCAATTATTGAAAAAAATAAGTAATTATCAGCTATTAATGCATTTTTTTTTACTAAAGACGAATTACATAATAAAGCAAAAGGTATTAATCCAAATAAATAAGCTGGATTAAATGTAAAAAGATTTCTTGAAAATATTGCCAAAAAGGAATGCCAAAATGAAACCATTGCATATCTTGATTCGAGATTAATAAGACCAAAAGTTATTTTATTATCTGATTGCCATTTTAAAATTTGTTGGTGGTACAATGGTGAGTCATAGGTTAATCCATTATCATAAGTAAAAAAAGTAAAAAGAAATAAAATTAAAAATAATGATAAATATTCAATGTTATTTTTATAAGTAAATCTACTTATTAAATATAATAAAACTCCAATCAAAATTAATCCCTCAAAAAAATAACTAAGTTTAAAAAAAAAATTTAAGAAGATTGAAAGAGTTCCAATTAATAACACCCCTAAAATGAAATCATAATTTTCAATAGTTTTTTTTTCTTGATTCAAAAAAACATATTTTACAAAAAATGAATAACCTATTAATGATATTGTTAAAATAATTAATGATAAAAAAGCTATAATCATTATTTAAGAGGTAATCCCTTTAAAACCTTTTTACCATGGGTGCTCTCTGTATTAATCCAACATCTAATATTATCTCTTGTGATTATAAAATTTTTATACGCACCATACTCTAAATCAAACTTTATTCTAGCACTTACAGCATTTTTTGGTGAACATTGATCAACATAATCTTTATATTTTATCTCTATAAAATTGAAATTAACAATCCAATAAGAAAAATTACACAGTATTAGTAAATAAATTATTTCTCTTCTAAAATTGATAATGAGAAAATAATAAAAAGCAATTAAAGCAATTTGAATATAGCCAATTTCACTCGGTATCCATAAAAATAAAGCTAGGTTTGATAAAATTATTAAAATTAAAAAATTTTTATTACTAAAAGAAACTTTTTTTTTTGTGAACTTTAAAAAAAATAAAATGAGAATTAATGCTAGACTTAAAAGATTGAGTGATAAAATAATTTTGTAAAAAAATCTTGCAAAGAGTCCAAAATATCCTTGATCCATAGGCCTGGCCGCGGTCAACCATTCTAGAGAAAAACTGTTTTGATACCATACTGGAACATAAAATAAACATCCTAAAAAAATAATTACAAATATCAGTCTAAATTTAGAGAATAAATCATTAAAATTTGAATTATTAAAAAATAATATCGTAATAAATATAAAAAGACCAAAATTTATTCTTGCACCTATGGATATTGCAAAAAATAAAATAGCTAATTCGATTATATTTTTTTTATAAAAAAACAAACCCAAACTATAAAAAAATAACGCCCAAGAGTAGTCCATTGGTTCGAGATTATCAAAAAAGAGAAAATGATTAGATAAGCATAATATTAAAAATAAAATTATCCTGTCATTTGTGTTTTCATTCAGAGTTTTTACAAAAATATAAATTCCAAGAAAGAAAAAAATAAACGTCACAATATTTGTATAAAAACTTCCAAAGTTATAAGCCAGAAATCCTAAGCCAATTTCTGCGACGGGGTAACCTGTAAACCTAGATGTCATCAAATTACCAGTGTTTAACAAATATGTAAAAACACCAAACATAGGTAAGGTATCTTCATCCGAACCATAACCTCCAATGAAACATAAATAAGTAGCGAGTAAAATTAGGGTTAATAATACAAAGTATTCTAATATTGTAGAAAATTGATTTTTTATAAAATTACTCATTTTTTATTTTTTTATCATTAATAATTACTGAGATAATCATAATTGAAATTGCAAAAATAAATCCTCCATTAAAATATCCTGCTCCTCTTAATAGTTGAGTCAGAACTATTGATAAAAAAAATATCTTATTTTCATTAGATATGCCATTTAAACTTAAAAATTTTATAATAAGGTAAACCAAAAATAATGAAAAAATACCATATTCAACTAATATTTTAATTAAATTACCAGAGGCATCTTTTTTATTAAGATACCCCACTATATTGCGATAATTTAAAGTGGATTTTTTTTCTTCAAAAGCGTCTTCATAATTATAAAAGCCCCACCCAAAAAAATTATCAAATACTGACTTATTAAATACATCGACTGAATGTAAAAAAACCTCTGTCGATAAGTTGGTAGGAAAATCATTTCTATCAATATTTTTTTCTTTTTCTTGTTTCTCGCTCATTTTTTTAATCACATCTTCATAAAAAATCTCTGATTTTGAATTTACAAAATCTACAGCATTGTATAATTTAGCAATAAATTTAGTAGACCATTCATTTTGATTTTTTGTAGTTTCTTTAATATTAGGTTTTATTTGAACGAGGTAATTTTTAGAAGAAGCTAAAATATTTCGTTTCACTTCCCACATTGTATCATAAAATCTTGTATTGCATTGATAGTTGGTGCTTATAGAGCTGAAACAATATAAAATTAATGACAAAAGAATAAACTTTTGAATTTTATTAGTATTGAAAAAAAAGATTCCAATTAAGCTAATTACTAATAGCATTGCAAAGTACGTAGTTGATACAACAGTTCCAAATGAAAATAAAATTACAACATAAAAAATAATTAGTTTGTAGTTTAAATTTTCACTCTTAAAAATATATATAGTTAAGTAAGATATAATTGGAACCGATATCATACCGAAATGAGAGTTTTCTTGAAATAATAGTGGCAAAATAAAGCTAAAAGAATTTTGATCAATAGCATTAAAATAAGCTAATTTTCTTTGTGAAAACCAACCATAATTACAATCTATCATTACAAATTCAAATTTTGTTGGACCAAAAGTCCACTCCAGAATTAAGTATATAGGTATAATTATTGCAAATAAGAAAATTAAATTTTTTATATTTTTAAAAACAAAATCTTTTTTGTAATATGAAAATATCAAAAAAGAAAAAAAAAAGCATAACATCACATAGTCTTTCAAAACAAAGCTTTCAGTGAATAAGTCTCCTAAGACTTTATGCAAAACAAATAGAAAAAAAATAAAATAAAGCTTAAAATGAATTTCTTTGAAATTTTTAATTAACTTTATTAAAGCAAAAACAGAAAAAAAAAGTAAGGGAAATAAAATTAATTTTAAATTATAATATGTTAATCCCCATAAAAATAAAAATATAAATAAATTGGCTCTTATAAAAAAGTGTGAATAAAGACTTTTTTCAACTAAATTTATCATTAATTTTGGGTTTATTTATTACCCAATCCTCTATAACTAAATAATCTATATTAGTTTTTAAAAAGCAATCAATAGCATCTTTAGGAGTGCAATTAATTGGCTCATTTACATTGAAAGATGTATTTAAGAGTATCGGTACAGATGTTTTTTCATAAAAAGATTTAATTAGATTATAATAACGATAATTGTCTTTTTTAGATACAGTTTGAACTCTGCTAGTTTTGTCCTCATGAATTACCGATGGAACTTCGTCAAATTTTTCCTCTCTTGCTTTGACAACAAAATTCATAAAAGGTATTTTTTTAATTGGATGAACAAAATAGTCATCAAAATTTTCTTCAAGAATAGATGGTGCAAATGGTCTAAAGTCTTCTCTTCTTTTAACTTTTAAATTAATTAAATCTTTCATATTTTTAATTCTTGGATCAGCTAATATTGATCTGTTACCAAGTGCTCTAGGACCAAACTCCATTTTTCCTTGAAACCATGCAATAACATTGCCTTCTATAATTTTATCGGACACAAATGAGGTTAATTTAGTGAAATCATCAAAAAAATTAGAGTTTATTTTATTTTTTTTTGAAATTAATTCTATTTCATTTTTCACATTTTCATTCGAAAAAGATGGACCTAAACTAAAATTTGAAATTTTAGTATTTTTAAAATTATTATTAAATTGAGAATTAACATATGACGCTGCACCTAAAGCTCCACCTGCATCTCCTACATTTGACGGTATATAAATATTTTGAAAATTTGTATTTTCTAACAGCTTACCATTTAAAGATGAGTTATTAGCACATCCACCTGCTATACATAGATTATTAGTTTCACACGTTGAATGCAGTTCTGATAAAATTTTGAAAACAATTTCTTCAAAAACTTTTTGTACTGAGCAGGCGAGATCCATATGTTTTTGAGAAATTTTCTCTTTTCTGTCCCTTTCGGGTCCTAATAATTTTAAAATTTTTTCGGAATATAGGTTTTTAAAAATAGGATATCCACCCTCAAAATTGTATGAAAAACCTTTTTTATGGTGGATAAAATAATCAAGATTTAGTCGAAATAATTTTTGATCATCATATTTCACAATTTCACTTATTTCATTAACATAAGTGGGTTTGCCATATGCAGCCAAACCCATAAATTTATATTCCTCTCCATAATTTTTAAAACCTAGATATTGTGTTAGTGCTTGATAAAAAATTCCAAGAGAGTGTGGAAATAAGGTTTTTTTTATCAATTTAATTTTATTGTTTTTTATAAGATAAGTTTCTGCTGTTGAAAAATCACCTGAAGCATCATATGAAAATCCAGCTGAATTTTCATATCCAGAAAAAAAATAACTAGATGCTATATGACTGATATGGTGAGGTATGTAATTAAATTTATTTTTTGAAATTTTAACTTTAAAATTTTGATAAAATAAACTTTGTAAATTTGATTTTCTTACAATAAAGTTAAGTCTACTTATATAATTTAAGCTTATGTTTTTTATGCCAAAAAGAATTTTTTCTTTAAGGTTATATTTCTTGTTAAAATTTACTGCAATTGAGTCAAAATCCCTAAGAGTTAGATTTGATTGTTTTAAACAATATTGAATTGAATGAAGTGGAAAACCTGAAAAATGTTTAATTTTTGTAAATCTTTCCTCCTCTGCTGCACATATTATTTCATTATCAACTATAACTATTGCAGATGAATCTGGATGAAATAAATTTAAACCCAATATCTTCATTTTTTAAATTTAGTATAAAATTTAATAATTATTAATTCTAAAACATAGATCATAAATATTGAAAAAAAGATACCGAATATTAAAGAATATGAATTCTTGGGAACATAGCCAAAATGCATTAGCCTGTAGGCAACTAACCCAGCAATAAAAGAGGCAAAAATAAAATTTTGTCTAGAAAATTTATAGGCTAAATATTCAATTATAATGCCAATACTATAAAAAATAAATAATAAAAAACCCATAACAAACATCGATCCAGAATAATAGCTAAAAGAAATAAATCCAGGCAACAAAACACTGTATACATTTTCTTGAAATACTTTTTCATTAAATGAGCCATTTGAAACTTCATCTTCCAAATGAAATTCTAAATAATAAAAATTATATTTTTCATAATTTGCTTCCTCTTTAAGAGCATTAATTAAAATTTCATTACTAAGATTTTTATGAGAAACAACTGCCATTAAACTATCTATCCCAATAAATCTTGCTCTTATAAGATGAACAACTTCACTTAAAAATATTTTAGGTTTATAATATTCTTGATCGTTATTCTGGATAACTGTTTTATCTTCTGTAATATATACATTTTGTAATCTAAGATGATGTGAAATAAAAATAGATAGAATAGAAAAAAGTAATAAAAAAGTTAAAAATTTAAAAAACATTTTTCTTAATTCTTTATTTTTTGTTCTCCACAAACCGTAAAGAATAAATGATGAATTAAATATCATTGCTCTACTCATCATTGATATATTTGAAATAAAAGAGGCTGATAAAATAACTAAATAAGTAAAAATATTTACATTTCTTTTTAGATACAATTCTGCAGTCAAAATCATAATTCCAAAAGTTGGTAATCCTATCATCAACATCCATTTAACTAAATAAATGAATATAAAGTGTATTTCGTATTCACTTATTATGCCTTTCTGATGAATACCAAAGATATAATTAATAATATTTATTGAAAATGTAACGAATAAAAATAAAGAAATTATACTTATTTTATAGTTCTTATAAAAGTTTGATAAGGAATGTTTTTTTTTAAATGTATTAGAAGGATATAAAGAAAAATAGTTAGCAAAAATACTAAAGATTATTAATAAAAATATAGAAAAGGAACTTAAAATTAAGACTTTATCGTAAGAGTCAGGATGATGATCAAATTTTCCTAGGCCTTCAGGAAAAATGGAGTCATAAAATGCCAAAGATAATGAAAATTTAAACCAAAAACCTAGCCATATAAAGATTGATAAAAATGTATCTAAAAAAAAAGTTTTTCTAACAATAGAATGTAATGGGTAAAAAAAAGATACAAGAGTAAAAATTATATATATAGAGCTATTGCCCTTATAATTAATTATAGTTAACGTAAATAAAGAAATAAAAAATATTCCACTTATTAAATATATAATTTTTTTTAAATTCATTTCATCTTTTCATATTTTTTGATTGTGACAATGTTAAAAAAATCAAAAATGAAAATATAGATGCTGCTAAGTATGAATATTTCAGGCCCTCTAAATTTCCAATAAAAAATAAAACTGGAACTGTAAGAATACAAAAAAAAGAATAGATTATGTCAAAATTAAAAACTGAATTATGGTTCTTCTCATTGCTAAAAAAAAATTCAAATCTTAAGAAATGTGACTTCATCATAAAATATGATCCAATTAAAGATATTAAAATTGTATTATAAAAATAATTCTTAATTTCAGGATATCCAGAAAAATAATCTTGAAAATAATAGACTAAAAAACAGCCCGCTAAAACAATAATTAAAAGCAAATAATCAATTAAAAATTTGAGAGTCTTTTTAACATCCTTATTTTGAAAAAGAATTGGTCCAACTATATTATAAAAAAATGAACCTATAAAGGAAGCAACAGCAAAACCACCAAATAGTGCCCCAGCGTAATCTTTACTAATAATATTAATAATCATTACTCTCCAAGTTAAATTTGTAAAATTAATTGATGCAGATGATAAAAGAGACAATTTAAATAAATTTTTGATATTATTTTGTATTGAAAATTTTTCTAAAGAATTAAAAAAAGATGAAAAATACTTAAGAAAAAAAATTAAATAAAATAAAATATAAGCAATTGATATAAGTTCTAATAAAAATAAGCTCCCATACCAAAAACATAAAAAAGATGAAAATAAAAATGTCATTTGAAAAAAAATGAATATTATTTTTTCAAGGTCCTTTTTTTTAGAATGATAAGAAGTTATTATAATTTCCGCAATCCATTGTACTATTATAATTGTTGATAAATTAAAGATTAAGAACTTAAAATTACTATCTAATAGAAAAATAATGATGCTAGAAACTGAAAATATTATAAAGCCAAAAATTAATCTAAAACTTAAAAATTGTTCTGTAGATGAAATTTTATTTTTAGCAATAATTATAGATCTGGCATTAGAGGACAACATCTGGCAAACCATAAATATTCCGGCTTTTAATAGACCTAGTTCAGCGGCAAACTCGTAAAAGCCAAAAAATGCTGCAAGAACTAAAATAACTGATGTGAAAAAAAAATTTATACCTAATCCAATAGATGAAAAAAAAAAATTCAAATCTGGTATATATTTTGTCATTTAAAGTTTTACTATATTTAACTCTTAAAAAAACTTGGGACCTTATATATTATCTTTTTAGTTAATAAAAGAACTCCTAAAAATCCAAAATAATTAGTATAAATTGCAACATCTTCTCTTATTTTTTTGAGAATGGTTAAAAAAGAAGTACTTAATCCTTTGTTAGACATAAAAATAATGAATTTATCATAGTAATAATAATTTAAATTTATATTTGATAATCTTAATAGAAAATCTGTATCAGAAGCTATCTTATATTTTTGATTATAATTTTTTGAAATCTTCAAAATTTCCTTTTTAAAAAAAATAGATGTATGTGGCACTTTATATACATTATATTTATTAAGTGATTTTATTGGATATCTCCATACACGACTTACCTTATTTGTTTTCAAATTTATAAATTTTAAATTTCCACTAAGTAAATCAATATTTTTATTTTCAAACTTTTCATTTACTTTTGATAGAATATTTTTTTTTGCAAAAATATCTCCTGCATGCATATGACAAATAATTTGACCCTTGCATCTAATGTAAGCTTTATTTAGGGCGTGATATAAGCCTTTGTCACTTTCTCTAAAATATAAAATTTTATTTTTAAATTTTAAAATTTCCTCTGATGTACCATCTGTTGATTTGCCATCAATTATTATATATTCAAAATTTTTGAAATCTTGAGATAAGACGCTTTTAATAGTTTTATTAATTTCATTAACTCTATTCTTAACAACTGTAATAATTGAAAATTTCATTAATTTTGCAAAAAATGATTATAAGTAATTTCAATTCCTTTTTTAAAACTTGTTTTATAACGCCAGCCATATTTTTTAGCTTTTGTCACGCTTAAGACCTTTGAATAAACTCCTTCATTTTGAGTTTTATTATATTTAATTTTTGGATTTGTTTTGATTATTTTTGATATTTTTTTTGCATATTCTAATATTGTATACTCTTTTCCAGTCCCAATATTTATTATTGTCTCATTTATTTTCTTATTCATAAAATATACGCATGCATTTGCTAAATCATCTACAAACAAAACTTCTCTCTTTGGTTTTCCAGTACCCCATATTTCAAGATATTTAGATTTATTTGTTTTACATAAATGTAATTTTTTAATCAAAGCTGGTATAAAATGTGAGTTTTCTAAATCATAATTGTCATTAGGTCCATAGACATTGCAGGGCATTAAACATTTATAGTTAGTTTTGTAGAAGTGATTATAGTATTCGCATAACTTTACTCCTGATATTTTAGCAATCGCATACGCCTCATTTGTCAATTCTAATTGACCAAACATTAAAGAGTCCTCTTTTATAGGTCTTTTTGCATTAATTGGATATATGCAGCTAGATCCTAAAAAAATAATATTTTTTATTCCAGCTTTAAATGCTCCATGAATAATATTGTTTTGTATTTGAATATTTTCATAAAGAAATTTTGCTTTATAATTTACATTAGCTTTAATTCCACCTACAAAAGCAGCACATAAAAATATCATTTTTGGTTTATTTTTTTTTAAAAACTCAAATGTGCTTTTTTGATTTAATAGATTTAAACTTTTTTTACCTTTAACAATAATATTGTAAAATTTTTTTTTTTTCAATTCTCTTAAAACAGAACTTCCAACTAAACCATTATGACCGGCTATAAATATTTTATCTTTTCTTTTGATCATTTGATCACTTGCTCAAATTTTTTAAGTCATAATTAGTCATTTCTCTAACTAATTCTTTAAAATTTATTTTAGGTTTCCATTTTAAAATTTTAAATGCTTTTTTTGAACTTCCTAATAAGCTTTCAACTTCTGCTTTTCTAAAATATCTCTTATTAATTTTCACAATACATTTTCCTTTTGAGTCGTAACCTTTTTCGTTTAATCCTTTACCTTTCCATTTGATCTTTATTTTCAGAACCTTAGCGCACTCTTCAATAAATTCTTTTACCGAATATTGAATTCGTGTGGATATAACAAAGTCATCTGGTTTTTTTTGTTGCATCATTAACCACATGGCTCTTGAATAGTCTTCTGCATGTCCCCAATCTCTTTTTGCATATATATTACCGATTTCTAATTTTTCATTATAACCTTTAGCAATTCTAGTTAATGCCAAGGTAATTTTTTTTGTTACAAATGTTTCCCCTCTTCTTGGACTCTCATGATTAAATAAAATTCCATTACAAGCAAATATATTATATGCTTCTCTATAATTTTTTGTTATCCAATGAGCGTATAACTTCGCAACGCCATAAGGGCTACGTGGATAAAATGGAGTATTCTCATTCTGTGGTGTCTCTAACACCTTGCCGTATAGCTCTGAGGTTCCCGCCTGATAAAATTTTATTTTTTTTTTGCTACTTTTAATTATTTCTAAAATTCTAAGTGTACCAATAGCATCAGCATTTGCTGTATATTCTGGTATTTCAAATGAAACAGCGACATGAGATTGAGCGGCTAAATTATAAATTTCATCCGGTTTGATCTTATCAATTAAATATTTAAGCGATAAACTGTCAGTCATGTCTCCATAATGTAAAAAAAACCGAGATTTTTTTAAATAATATTCGTTATATAAGTGATCAATTCTTGATGTATTAATTGATGAAGATCTTCTTTTCATTCCATGAACAATATAATTTTTCTTTAAGAGAAATTCAGCTAGGTAAGATCCATCTTGACCTGTAATGCCAGTTATAAATGCAATTTTCATTTTTTAATTTTTGATTTTATTATCATTATTTTTTGCAAAGATATGAATTAAACTAAATATATACCATATCATCGTTGAGCTCCAAGTTGAAAAAAAAGAACCTGAAGGCTTAAATGGAGACAAAATAGATATCATGAGTATAAATATCATTAAAACATAAGTTTTATTTGAGGATGTATTAAATGCAATACGTAAATTCATGAGAAAAATTGCTATCAATAAAATAGTGCCAATTATTCCAGTATCTGAAATTATTTCTAAAAAATAATTATGTGGATGTGTTGAGCATGCATTGTACTCCATTATCTCAACTTTTGAATTTATTAAAACTTTATAATCTAGGGCATAATTAAAGTCACTACAATAAATTCGAAATGATTTTAACCCATATCCAGTAATTGGTTTAGATTTTATCATCTCATATGAAACTAAATAATGCCTACCCCAAGGATTATTTCTGAGTAAATTTTTTATATTTTTTTTATCAAATTTATCTAATGAAATTTCATCAGTATAACTAAAAGCTTTAACTGTGAATCTCTTCACAGGATAATCTATAAAGCGATGTTTAATAGTTTCCGAAAAATTAATACCTAGGAAAAAAATAAAAAGTAATATTGAAAAAAACAGAAAAATAAAATTTCGAATTTTTTTTACAAATAACAAGGATAATATAAAAAAAGCTAGAATTATTAGCACGGGTGACCTGTCCCCAGTAATCAAAAGGCCTGTGATTGATATAATAAAAAAAATAAAAAAAAACGTTATATTTTTTTTTGTATATTTATAATTAGTTAAAAACAATATTAAACTTAAAATTCCAATAAAAACTAAATAACCACCAGCAACTAATTCTTGATTGAAAATTCCACCATATCTCTCAAAAAAACCAAATTTTTGGTTATATAAAGAAGGTTCAAAACCTAATAAATTTTTTCCAAAAAATCTTTGAATAATTAAATCTACTGAAACGAAAGTTAAGATTCCTGAAAAGTAAACTAATAGTTTTTTAATATCTAAATTTATTTTTGAAAAAAAATAATAATAAATCAAAGGCAACATCAAGAATCTTGTAAACCCTATTGTCTTAATTAGATAATCTATATTATTGTTTAAATATGTTATTATTGAAAAATAAACTATAAATATTAAAGATGTTTTAAAATAAGAATTATTAAAAATAAAATAATCTTTACAAGTAAAAACTTTCAAAATAAAAGTTATTAATGTTAATAAAAGTGTTAAATTTATTATGAATGGTCCTAAAATAAAACTTAGTGGTAATAGATATAATAAAAAGATGAAAGTTTTATTAAGGTAAATTTGCATTAAATTATGTCTATCGAATTTATAACAATAATTATAGCATCATTGGTATATTATTTAATTTATAAAAACAAAAAAATAATATGTGACAAACTTAATATATTTGATTTGCCAGATGACAAAAGAAAAATTCATAAAGAAAAAACGCCCTTAATAGGTGGAATATTATTTTTTTCATGCATTCTTATTTATTTTTTCATTTCGATTTATGACCAAAAAATTCTTATAGATAAACTTACATTGTGTATTTGCGGTCTAATATTGATATACTTTATTATTGGTTTGTTGGACGACTCAATAAATTTAGGAGCTTATTATAAGTTAATATGTTTATTTGTAGCTACTTACCTAATACTATCATTTGAAGAAGGGTTAATAATAAACAAATTATATTTTGAAATAAATAATTTTGAAATTTCTACGGGTTATTTAAATATTTTTTTTACAACTTTGTGCATTTTGTTATTGGTTAATGCGCTAAACTTAGCTGATGGAATTAACAGTTTAGCTGTAAAAATTTCATTAGTTTGGCTTTTATATATTAAATTTATTATTTCTCAAAATCATGATTTTTCAGGTTCAGCTTTAATTTTAGTTTTGATAATTATATTTTTAAACATTTATAAAGGAATCTTTTTTCTAGGAAATAGTGGAGTGATGTTATTATCTATATTAATCTCTACATTATTTATCAAAGAATATAATCTCGCTATTAAATACAGAATAATTTATATAGAGGAAATTTTTATTTTATTCATGGTTCCAGGAGTCGATATGTTTAGACTATTTTTACAGCGTATTAAAAATAAAAAAGATCCATTTAAAGCGGATACCAATCATCTACATCATTTTCTAATAAAAAAATACAATCTTAATAAAGCTTTATTGATTTATTTTTTTTTAATGGTGGTCCCAATTATTTTATATAAATTTAATTTTATTAATGGTGTACTTATAATTTTTTCTTATATTATTATATATAGCATAATAGTTTATAAAAATTTAAGAACTAATAAATAAACTGTATTAGTTTTTTAGAAAAATTTTTAATGGAATAAACTTTTGATTTTAATTTAGATTTATTTTTATATCTTTTATAAATTTTATCATTAAACCAGATCTTGCTTATAGCTAAATATATGCTTTTAACTGAATTTGGATTGAAATATATAGCAGAATTTTTACATTGCTCTCTTGCTGCGTAAACATCAGATAGGAGGACTGGGCAACCATGAAGAAACGCCTCTATTGGTGGAATATTAGTTGGGCCCAAAAAAGATGGCATTACTAAGGCTCTAGCATTTGAATAAAGATTGGATAAAAAAAGTGAATTTACGTAACCATAAAAAATAATGTTTTTTTCGCAATTATTTTGAATGCATAACAATTTTAAACTATTATAAAGCCTAATTTTGTGACCAACTAAAAACAGCTTAATAGATTTATCTTTTTTCGCTAATTTGCTAATAGCTAAAATTAAATTTTTGTGATTCTTATGCGGCCAAAATTGTGCTGGATAAAAAAGATATTTTTGTTTTGAAAGATTTGTATTTTTTTTCTTAGAAACATTAATTTGTGGGAAAAATTCAAGAATTCTAATATTATCCTTTTTATGGTTAAAGAGTTCCTGAACATGCTTTTTACCAACTTTTGAATCAACTAAAATTACATTTGCATTTTTAATTAACTTTTTAAATTTATAATCTCTTATTCTTTTTCTTAAAAACCCACCAACTTCAGGGAAAGAACTTAACCTATGCATTAAATCATGTATTGGTATAATTTTTTTCCCTTTACATATGCACGATATAAGATCATTAGATGGGAATATCCATGTAGATTCTTTATGAAAAAAGGTATTTGGTAATCTAGTTACTTTTTGAATTATATTTGAGCCAATCATTTTATGAAAATTGAAAAAAACTATTAAATTAATAAAGAAAACACTAAAAAGGTTTAACCTGATATAGTGGGAATTTTTATATTTTTTCCTCCAGGTGCTTTCAGTAAAGTAAATTGAAGTTTTCTTTCTTTCTTGCTTAAGTGCCTTAATAAGAAGCTCTGTATATTGAAATGTTCCTCCCCAATTTTCTTTATTGGCAATATAAATATTAATCATCTTAATTTTTTTTGAAAAAGTTTATTTTTTCTGAAAATATATTTTACTATATTTGTCTATAATTGAAACTACTTTTCTAAATTCTTTAAATGTGTTTCCTAGTCCAGCAGGTATGTATAAACCATTTTTATACAAAAAATGAGCATTCGTATTTTTTTTTTTACTTAAACTTTTATTCAAAAATGGTTGCATATTAAGTGGATAAAATAAATCTCTTGTACCGACTCCATTTAATATTAGAAATTTCTCAAAGTGTTTTTTATTAATTTTATTAATTTTTTTTATTATTAAAGGATAAACCCAAAAAACATTTTTTGAATATTTTTGCTTTAATAAAGGTAGTTTTAAAAACTTAAATTTTGATAATTTACTATTATAAAATTCACCTATCTTAACTTTTCTTTTTAAGTTTTGTTTAAAGTTTTTTAATTGTGCAATACCAAAAGCGCATTGAATACTGCTTAGTCTATAATTTGATGAAATTTTATCATGTTTAAATCTCTCTTTTTTTCCAAAATATAGGTTTTTTAACCTCTTGCATTCTTCATTAAGTTTTTTATTATTTGTCAAAATCATTCCACCTTCACCACAAGTAATAAGTTTATTTGAATAAAAACTAAAAGTACTTAAATCACCAAAATTTCCAACGTATTTATTTTTATATTTTGCTCCCAAGGACTCCGCACAATCTTCGATTACTTTAAATTTATATTTTCTTTGATACCTTGCTATTGAATCAATATCTCCACAAAGGCCATAGGTATGTGGTAAAATTACAGCTTTAATTTTAGATGAAATTTTTTTTTCAAAGTCATTTATTGAAATATTAAAATCATTTTGATTCACATCCACAAAAACTGGCTTTAAATTGTTTCTTAAAATAGCATTTAAACAAGAGACAATTGTAAAATTTGAGACCATTACTGAAGAATTTTTTTTTTAAATTTAATGAACCAAGAGCTATTTCCAGAGCTGAAGTTCCATTAGATGTAGAAATAGAATATTTTTTGTTTAATTTTTTTGCAAAAATATTTTCGAACTTTCTTACGTAAGGACCTTCTCCTGATATCCATCCCTCTTTGACGCATTTTTGAATAATTTTTATCTCATTTCCGTGTATTAATGGTCTATTTACAGGTATGAACTTACTCATATTTATTTATTTAATTTTTTATAATTAAAAATTATTTTGTCTTTTTTTGGAATATATGGACCCTGTTTTACTTCGACAAAAGTTGTTTTTTCAAGAACTTTAAACGCATGCCCACCTGACGCTAGTAGAATAATATCTCCATCTTTTAAAATTTTTGAGCATAAAAATTTTTTTTTATTAAAGAGCAAAACCTTAAGTTTTCCCTTTTTAATTATTAATGTTTCTTGGGTTGATAATGTTTTTCTCTTTATATTTTTATGATAATGAGGTTTAATTATTTTATCCTTTTGATGAGTCATTTGAGCTAATTGTAAGGAAAAACTATTCGGTGTAAAAAAATTTATTCCCTTATTTTTGTAATTTTTTCTTATAATAATTGATATTATAGTATTTTTATATTTAATAACTTCCATACAGTTACTTTTATTTTTTTATTAGTTTATAAATGAAATATAACTGAGTTTAAAAAATTATTAAAGTGAATACTAAGCTAAAATATTTAATTAAAAAACTTTTATCAAAAAGAATTATATCAAAAATCTCTAAAATGTATTTATACAATTCATTTAGGGGAGATTTTAAAGATTTTAAAGAAATTGAAAAAATAACTACTAGATATGACGATCAAACAATTATCAAAAGAGTGGAATATGCCTATAATCAAAGTCTAAAATCTAATTTTATAAATGATAGAGATGGAGAGCTTACATTTAATAAAAATATAAATTTTAGGTTAATAAATTATCTTAACCAATTTAATAAAAATAACTCATCAAATATTCTTGATCTTGGTGGTTCTTTATTAAATTTCCAACGAAATAACAAAAATTTAATTCTAAACAATAATATTAGCTGGTTTGTTGTTGATAATAAAAAAATCTGTGAGCTTGGAAAAAAACTAAGAATTAGAGCTTTGTTTTTTGATGACTTAGAAAAAGCTTTAATTTCAATAAATAAGTTAAAAAAATATGAGACGACAGTTTTATGTGGAAGTGTATTGCAATATATTGAGAATTTAGATCAAATAATTAAGATTTGTTTTAAATATAATGTAAAAAGAATTATTGTGGAAAGACAACCAGTGCTTCAAAATATGAATAAAAGAATTTCAATACAATATGTGCCCTTTTGGATAAGTAAATTAAAATATCCTGTATGTCTATATAGCGAAAGAAGTATGATAAATCATTTTACAAAATATGAATTTAAGCTGGTAGATAAATTTAATTCATTTGGATATCCATTTAAAGGTGGAAGCTATAAGAATTTTGTATTTAAAAAATAAATTATGATATCAGGTTTATACAATTTTACTTTTGCTGTTTTTTTTTTAATTAGTTTAAATTTTATTGTAAGAACTATTCTTCTACATTTTAAGACTAAATTAAATGAAGTAAATTATTTATTTGGTTTGATAACTTTAGTTGTGATTATTTCAAACATAAATCAACTAATTATTTTTTTTAATCCAGAATTTTTTTTTAATAATAAAATTATTCTAAAGCATTTAATAAGATTTTTTATTACCTTTAGTTCAATATTTTTTTTATTTTTAATATTAAAAAAATTTTTTAAGAAAAACAGTCTTAACAATATTTTTCAAATTAATTACACATTTTTAATAAATGCATATCTTTTTTTATTAATTTTTTGTAGTTTTTCAATAGTTTTAGATGGTGACTCTTTAATCTATCATATAAAAATTCCCTACTTAATTACAGAGGGTTACAAAATTTCTCACTTTATAGATAATATTCATTTCCTTTTGATTGGTAGTTTTGAAATTTTTAATATTTTACCACTGCTTATAAAAATTGATAATCTAAATTCTATACTTAGTGTTTATTTTGTAACTCTTTTCATCGCATATTTAAGAAGAAAAAAAATTAAAAATAATGAACTTTTATTACTGCTAATCTTATCAAGTCCTATTTTATTTAGTTTAACATTATCGCAAAAACCTTTTATTGTTCCACTTATAGCGCAACTTATATTTTGTGAAGTAAATTTTAGAAGAAAATTTGTAAATAATTTTGAGACCTTGTTATCCTTCATGGCTTTATTTGCTTCAATGAGCATGAAGTTAAATTTTATAATTAGTGGAGGTTTGATTTTAATTATATATTTTTTATACAATTATAAACCAATGCTAAACATTGAAAGTATTAAAAAAATATTATTA
>MDSV01204698.1_pt1 | contig 33125 bp, 29 predicted proteins | sample 810851 | NCBI WGS metagenome assembly MDSV01 (sample SAMN05326640, study PRJNA326480) | marine metagenome | isolation source: seawater | place: Atlantic Ocean: North East | collected 2012 | reverse complement strand
GCTAGATTGTTAATAGGTAATTTACCTATAGTTAAATCTACCAATATCTTATCTGCAATAATTTCATCTTTAGATTGAAAATCTAAATATACATTTTCTCCATAAATGTTAGTTGATATTACTTTACCTTCAACTAAATATCCGGTTTCTGGGAATAGCAGTATCGATTTACTGTCATATGACTTTATTAAACTTCCTTGAGAGAAAAAGCTTACGCCATGGAAAAATATCTCGATACCTCCACCATTTGCTATTCTTAGAGAAGGGATTTTGATGTTATGTGAAGTATCTAGAGTAAATTCATATTTGAGCCTTTCACCCAATCTTACTCCTTCATTTAAATATAATTTTCTTATTTCATTTTCTGAAAATTCAAATGCTAGCCTACGATATCCTACTCCAAGAAGCGTAGAACTTTTGCTAGCAACATAATCACCAAACTGGTTACTGAGATATTCCTTACACCAAGTTATCTTTTCATCGTTATTATCTAAATTTAGTAAAATAATATTAGCTAGATGATAAATCCTTTGGTCAGAAGGAAGGATTGATTTAGCTTTCTCCAGATATTCTAGTGATTTACTTGCATTTGAATATTGGTTAGCACTTGCCAACATGAGATTTAGATCAATATTTTCTGGATTTAGTTCATAAGCATTCTCTAAAAGAGGAATGAATCTTTCTCTTTCTTCTTTTAGAACTGCAATTTTATATGCTTGTCTGATATTCTCAAGAAGGCCTGGTGTCATCTTATTTTTTGTTCTTCCATAATAGTTTGTTAGTTGAAGTTGTCTATCAAGCCATGGCATAACTCTATCAAAGTCCCTAGTAACCAAACCTCCTTTCATTGCTTGCATAGTAGCAAACTCAGGGAATTGAACTAAGCCTGTAAAAGTCATGTGCCTCAATTGAGGTTGAGAAAGAAAGACTAATAGTATGAAGAATAAAACTATAAAAATAATTAAAATTGATAAGAAAAAACTTTTCATTTCAGATTTCTAAGATTGAATTAAAGCTAATTGAATAGAATATAAGATGTTATTTTACTTTTTTAAAAATATTTTTGTTTATTATATTTAAATTTTATAGTTAATGATGATCTATAAGACTGTTTTTAGTAGATTGCCCAGCCTCAAAGACAATGCAACTATAGTAAAGGTAGGATTAGCGTTAGATGAGGTAGGAAAAACTGCACTGCTACAAACATACAGATTATCATAATTAAAAACCTTTAAGTTATTGTCTACTACTCCTTCAGTTGAAGATGAACCCATTTTAATAGTTCCTATATGGTGATTAATTGGATCTTGTCTACTCAGATATGCGCCAGAAAGATAATCGTCTGAAAGAGTCAGTTCTCCAACATTTTTCTCTCTCAGTGCCTTATCCAATCCAGAAAGAGCAGCAGAAATTGTTTTCTTTTCTAATTCAGAAATCTCACCTCCATCTAACCTCAGCATATTCACACCCAACTCATCTTTCTGATCAGAAAGGCTTAAAGATCTATCTTTTAGCGGCTCTTGCTCTATTCCTATAGATACATTCCAAGTATTTGACCAAGCCCTTTTTCCAAAAACACGACAGAAAATATCCCAAAGTCTCACTAGCAATGAATTTGATTTAAATAAATTAGTGACTCCTTGATTCAAATCTTTATTTATTCTTGAACTAGCTAAAACCAGATTTTGACTTTTAACATAGGAAGGCGCCATGTGAATGTTATGTCTGAGAACTTTTTGTATATTTTGTTCTTCAAAGTTCAACTCAAAATCAACTTTCGTATGAAGTTTAGTTTTGTTGACCCATTTCCTTTTATTTCTTTTCAAATGGATACTTGCTACATCAGTGAATGACGGATGCGACATAAAGTTTTTACCAAGGTGATGTGGAACATTATTTTTGAAAAGTCCAGAAGTTAATAAAAGTCTTGTTGCTTCAAGCGCTCCATTACAAAGCACAAAGCATTTAGCTTTTAAGTGAACCCTTTTTCCACTTATCGTTTTAGCGACAGCATGCGTCAATATTCCTTGTTCTAATTCAAAGTCGACAACCGTTGAATTAGTAATAATTTTTATATTAGAAGCTTTACTGAGCTTATTATCTAAAGATACAGTTAAGTCTTTATTTTTAGCCTGAAAATAATTGTTAGATCTTAGAATTGTTCCAGCTAAATTAGGAAAAGCATCACTCATTTGAGTTTTTAGCTCTTGGTAAGGTTGAAAAAAAAGATTCCACCTTACATCCAGCAGAGTTGCAGCTTGTTTATAAAATGGAACGAGCTCTTCCCACATTATTGGCCAACCTGAGATACCCATTTTTTTGCGGTCCAACAGTTCAACCTCTGAAAAAGGTGCTGAAGTGCCAGCCCAAAGGTGCATTGCTCCTCCATATCGTCTTGACCTTGACTCAATAGGGTCAATCTCACGTTTTCCAATACTATGAGCTTCATTTAATTTATCATGTCTTTGACTAAGACTTGTTATGCCAGATTCTAAAATAGCTACATTTATATTTGTATCTATAAATTTTGATGCTAACGATATGCCAGCAGGACCAGAACCTATAATGCAAAGATCGAATCCACTAGATTCTGATTCTTCATAATCTTTTAAATCTATGCTTAATGTTTTCACTTCATTAAATTCTGAATCATTTTATCCAAATCATTCCTGCAACCTAAGAAGAAGTCGGCAGAAGAGCTAGCTATATGGGGGGACATGTAGAACGAATCTGGATAAAATGTAGTTAATTTACCACTGTAAGGTTCATTCCAAAACACATCGAAAGCTGCCCTTATCTTGCCTTTAGAAATGGCTAAATATAAATCCTCTTCGTTGACTAAATTTGCTCTAGCGGTATTAATTAATACAGCTTCATTCTTCATCCAGCTAAGTTTCTTCTTATCCATAAAGTTATCATTCAGAGGCATGTTTGGTATATGTATGCTTATTACATCCGCTTGTTTAATTAAGGATTCGAGTTCTTCAGCTTCATTTTCTGTAATATCATAAGAGACTACTTGCATTAATTGAGATAATTTATGTTTAACCCTTGAACCGATATTGCCAGTTCCAATAATTAATGCAGTTTTCTTCTCCAGGCTTCTCCTAGGGTTCTTTTTCCATGGTAGGCTAATATCTGGAGATGTATACAGCATACGAAGAACCAAAGAAACGGTATAATTCGAAGTCTCTTCAAATAATATATTTGTGCTCCTTTTCGAGGGGAACTCAATATATATTTGTTTATCTTCGCACTCCTTAAAAGGTACATTATCTTTCCCTACGCCTACTCTAAAAATTGCTTTTAAATAAGGGAATTGATTAATATTAATACTTTTACTTCCTAATAATATAATATCTGCCTTATCCTTATCTTTTGTAAAATTTAACCCCTCGCTATAATCATCTAAGGCAGTTGTATTTTTCCAGATTTTAAAATTTTTCATAAGGTTTGCAAAATAGTCATTAAATCAAAGACCTGTAATTATCGAAGGCTAGGTAAATACTATCTGAAATTTTCTCGTTCTGATGACAATAATCTGACGACTTAAGATGGTTTTTCCTCTCTTTGAATATTTCTATATTGTCTAATAGAAACTCCATATTTACATAATCATTAATTACATTTTTATCGTTATGTACAAAATTATTAATAAAAGGATTCCTATTTGTTGGGTCTAAGAACAAGACATTTAAATCATAACCCATTAATTCATATCCCATACTTGAACCATAAGTAATAATATATGTTGAATTATTTGCTGCCTTATAACTGTCTAGGTTCTTATTTAAGTACTGAATGCCGCTATCCTTAATAATATCAAGTTCCTTTTTATCTTTCTTCCAACTTGGATGATGTTTGATATAAATATTTAGATGTTGATTTTTTTTTGAGAATTTAGCTAACCATTTAACAGACTCATAATATCCCGTCCAATCTGTTTTTTTAGAATTAATAACATTTATGCCAATATAAAGAACATCAATTTTATTAATTCTTTCATCGCTATCAAATACATTCGAAGAGTTATTAAATGCAAAAGAGCCCACAGGGTGCAATTTATCTATTCTTGCACCTAAATTCATTATATCTTCTGAAGTTCTATTTCCGTAAGAAAAGAATATATCTACGTCATAAAATAAAGCATTGCCATTGTGCTGGGCTATATTCTTTTGTATGCAAGATGATATTTTTCCACCAGAAGATTTAAATAAATAATTTTTTAAGGCATTTGTTCTGCCTAAATTTCTATCTTGAATCATGTAATCCGCGATGCATACTCTAAAAAGAGTACTGTAATAGAAGAAATCATTTACAAAATGATTATGAATATGAAAAAAATTTAACTTTAGTTGGAAAGTAGATTTAACTAAAAAAAGAATATCACTAAATAAGCCTTTTATTCCTAAATCTAAAACAGAAGTCCTATCATAATCCTGAAGGTTGAGATGGCATACAGTATTACTTTTAATTAAATGATTTTTTAATGAGAATCTAGTAACGTAAACAGTTTCTTCTGCGGTAAATTTGCTTTCTAGGCAGCGCCATCTACTAAATTCATTAACACTTTGGATATCATCAATTAGAAGAGTAAATCTTTTCTTTTGAGTTTTTATCTTCTTAGAAAGAAATAAAACTAATATTATAAAAATAATATATTGCAAAATTGAGAAGAAGAACCTAAATTTATGCATAATTGGAATATACCCCAAGGACTTTACGCTAAAACTCCTAGCAAGCTTTTGCTTAAGATAGTGAGAACACACTTCTTGCGGAATATTAAACTTGTCTGAGTAGAATTTAACTAGTCTCTTCCCATGAAAACTAGACAAAATTGAATTGATATCTTTCTCTAAGTCTTTAGTTATTTTAAATGTACTATTCATCTAAAGTTAATAAATTTTAAAAAGTTATAAAATCTTACTTCATTAAGTTACTAACTAAATTTATTTATACAAAAAGATAACATGAAATCATCTCTCTTGAACTTGCAAAACAAGTTTAAATTTATTTTTTTCTTAAGAATACTCTGTAATGATCTCCTAATAATAAATCATTCAGAATATCTTGGATATTTATAATCTTATCAGTGGTAGTTTCATCAAATTCTTCTAGGATTATCGTTTGTATGTCAAGACCATTAGATTCTATAAGTTCTACTTCTAAGCTCTCATGCTTTGCTACTTTTTCAATCAACTTCTGAGAAAAGAATATATTGTGCCTACCACTTTCAATATATCTTGTAGGGGAGAAATCGTATTTTTTTAGATACTCACTTATGAAACTATCAGCAGATGGAACTTCAAAAATGAGAAGTCCGCCTTTATTTAACATTTTATTTGCTTTACTCAAAGCTGATATAGGATCAAAAAGATGTTCAAGAACACCCCAAAAGGTTATCACATCGTATTTTTTATCAAAATCTAGGGTATTGAAGTCTCCTATAGTTATATTTATATCTTTTTTTAATGATTCTTTCGATGGGTCAACTCCCTCTACTTTCCAATTATTTTCCTTACAAACCTCAAGAAACGTACCTCCTCCACACCCTACATCTAATAAAGAAATTTCTGGTTTATCAAGAAGTTGTGCAATTTGTTTAAATTTCCTCCGCTCAAGAACTCCTTTCCTGATAGTACTTCCTTTTTTTACAAGGCTATCTTGATAAACCTGATATGTTCCATCATTATATAAAGCCTCTAACACTCCATCTTTAAGGTGTGGTTTTGTATACAGTGAATTGCAATTAGAACATCTATGATAAGAAAAATTTTCTACCATAAATACTTCATCACTTTCTTTAGATTCACATAGAGGACACACTCTGATTTCAAAATATTTGTCCTTTGGAGTTTTGTCTTCATTGAACCATCTAAGTATATTTTTAGAAAAAAAATCACGTACCTGTATTAGGTCTTCCTTAGATTTTAAATTGAATAAATTTAATTTTATCTTATCCATATCTTTGTAATGACTAAATTACTTGTTAAATCTTTGTTTATATATAAATTGACAAAAATCAAAATCTGCCTGGTCATCTATATCCCAAGAATCTATCTTGTCTAGCTCATAGAAGTAAGGTGAATTTCCTACACAAGAACCCCAGTCAACCATATCTTTTCTTTTTAAAATATTTATAACAAAAGTCAGTGACTTTAAGCCTTTTAGATCTTGGGATTTCGGCCAAGGATAGGGAGTGAAATTAACAGGCTCTCCCTCATAAAATACATTTTCTTGAAGAAGAATCGAACTCAACAAACAATCATATGAGGGTTCTATTGAATTATATAATTCAACAGCTTCGGTATAAATAATGGATTCAGCTAAAGGGTTTGTTACATTTATCCATGCGATATTGTCCCCTTTTATCTCTGAAGCAATATGAGAATAAACATCGCTCATTGGTACGTCACTTGTAGAGTATTTAGGGTCTCGAGTATGTATACTAAAACCATGTTTTTTAGCTATTTGGAGGACTTCATCATCTTCAGAAGAAACAATTAAATCTTCAAACCCTTTTGTATCTTTAAGCTGATTTAGTTTTACTTCAAGAAGAGAGCTGCCCGCAAAATCTCTTAAGTTTTTTTGTTTAACTCTATCTGAAGATCCTTTTACAGGTATCAATCCAACTACACTGCCCTTCATATATAGAACTCTCCTATTAAATTTTTTTTCCTTAATCTACTTAAATCTATTTTGTAAGTTTTTCTAAGTAAGAATTAATTTCATTGTACCAATCTTCTTCCCAAAGCTCGTTGCTTAATCCATACTTAGATAAAAAAGAATCGATTGATGATTGAACTATATCTGATTGCCACCAGGATAAATAATCATGATGAACAGTTGAAATATGATTAGTAAGTGATTGTTCATCATAATGCAAAATTCCACATTCTAAGAACTTTTTAAAGTATGGTTCAGACTCTTCGCTCATTTCCCAAAAATCTTTTCTTATAAAAAGACAAGTAGGTCTGTTGAGTGTAAGAGATTCTAGAAAAAAAGTTGAATCATAGGTGACAATAACTAACTCTGATTTATTAATACTTTCAAGAGGTGATTCTTCGTCTGAATATACGAAATTCTTTAAGCCGCTTAACTGACTATATTCTTTCTTTAAGTCTCTAGGGACAATTCCGCTTTTGAGTCTTATAACTAGTTTTTTTTCTAATTCTATTTTTTTTAAGCAATCAAAAAACTTATTATGCATCTTAAGGCAGTCTTCGAAACTTGCAGCTATTGGTGAAGAGTCTAAATGATTACTGTACTGAGAAATATTGTAAGGAATGAAAAGTATATTATTGCCAGTCTGAGATAACTTTTTTTTATTTAAAGAAGAAAGTTTGGGCGAAGGTAAATTGTAATTCCCCCATCCCCAAGCATAAACCCTATCCGCCATATCCTCCGTCAACTTTCCTGGCCCATTAAATAAAGCTGTACCATGATGTCCGCCATGAACCATTACCCAAAGTTTTGTAAAATTTTGTTTTTGATTAGCAATCCATACCTTGAAATGTTCATTTGAAAAGTAAGCATTAGAGGTTATAACTAAATCTACTTTTTGTGGGAATATCTTCTCTGATTGTTCTTGAATTTCCTTGAAACCTTCTATGTGAGAAGTAGGCATATTTAAAGGTATCAGGATATTTAATAATTTTTCAAATTCATTAGTTGCTTCTTTAAATTTAAAAATATCATTCCTGATATTCATATTCATCGTAAACCTATAAGGAACAATTCTTAGATAATAAGATAAAGAAAAACTTTTGAGTTTTAATAAAATTTTATATAAGCTCACCTGAGGGATATCAACCTCAATCATAAGAACTTTCTTTCTAAAATTTCTTGTAATTCTTGTCAGAAAAAAAAGAAGTGATTTAATAAAAGAACCTTTAATTTTTTTTAATATATATGGTTTAGGTTTGATTTGAGATTTAGATTCACTTGCATTGATTAAATTAGTGTTTTTAATGATTTCTGAGAATAAGTAAGAATTCCACTCATCAGAATAATACTGATGATTAAATTCAACATAAGTAGAAGGTATCCAATCTTTAATATCGTAAGAAGGAAGCTCAGTGGATTTAATATTATAGTTTTTCGATGCTAATCTAATTGTTTCATATCTATCAAAAGATATGGAAATAAAGTAGTGAAGCCAAGGGCCAATAATAATCCTCCAATAATCAACTGGACGGTTAATTCTATGAATTAGATTAAGTGAATCTGTAATCTCTATTAAATATTGTTCATATAACTGAAATATATAGTGGTAATCTCTAAGAAGCTTTTTTCTATCATTCCAGTGGTAAGGTCTCATTACCTCTGTATTTTCCTTAGATTTAGGATGAGGATAGAACGTTAATGTCTCAATATCAGACCTTTTATGATCTAAAAATATGGGAACTAAATTTAGATCTTTCAAGAGATTAATGAATTTTTATCAATACAATAAAACGGATCCTCTTTAATTTTATTCATATAGAAAGATACAGAATCCTTTACTGAAACCATCCTGCTTGGATAGTAGCCAAAATTCTTTTTTATTAACAAACCAGCATCATCTAAATCTTTCCCATACATGCGATAATCCTCTTCTACCGGAAACTTAAATTTTGTTATATCAGAAGTATCTTTATTTTCCATCAACTCATCTTTTGATAAGCATCTAACAAGTTGAGTGACTTGGGCATTGCTGTTATCAGGAGCGTTGAAAGTTTTTACATATCTATGCAAAACACCAACTCTCTGTTGCGCATAATGAATAAAAGTAGACCTGTATTCAGCATCGTTGAATGCACCTCCTAATAGCAGTATCCAGGCACGATTATTTTCTGAATATTTAACGACCTTATCGAATATAGAACCTTCTCCAAAGCAATCATTACTTATATCAAGGAAAGATTTAACGAGATTGCTATTAAAATCATTCTCTCTAATACAGACTGAAAAATTTGGATTATTTGTTCTATGGTAGTTTGGTAAACTTAATACATAATTAGAGAAACTTCCCATTTCAGGACAAGCTGTATTCTTGTCAAATGAATCTCCATTACTCCAGCTATAGCTGAATGTAGGAACAATTAATGTTCCCCTAGGAATGACTGAGCTTATAGTACTTTCCAATGTTGAAAGCCCGTTCTTAAGTTTACCAAGACCGAAGATACCGCTGAATAAGAATACTAAGTCATCTGGCTTGATACCTAAATCATATTTTAGATGTTGGGTCAGATTTTGTTCGGTTGTTTCAAACATTATTTAATCTAAGATATTGAATTCAAAAATACCCAAACCAGTTAACTTATAGAACGTAACTATATTGCATTGTCTAGTAGGCGAAGGTTCAGGCAATGTAAGTCTCACTCCCAACTTACTTTTCAAGATATTTTTATGAAGTTGACCCATTTTTTCTAAAGATTCTATGTCATAACATATGTGATTGTAACCAAGCGGATAATCCTTTGCCCTTCCTTCTTGCGTTATATACTCTCTATAGATTTTCATTTCTTCATCCCACACGAAACAAACAGATACGCCTTGAATCTTATCTTTTATAAAGGCCTGTTGAGATATGTCTTCAATTTTACCTTTCATTTGCAAAGGAATAACTATCCCAATATGGTTAACATTCAAGTCATTAATTAATTCTATACTCATTAGTAAATACCTTATTCAAGACCTATGGATTTTAACTTTTTATATATGCCTTCATCTAAAGAAGCAATTATAGACTGATCAGATAAGTAAGAATCTTCTCCAGAGTTAAGATTAATAATTGAACCTGATTGACTTAGAAATGCATATACAGGAGCGACATCATAAGGTTCAGTAGAGTGCCATATACGAGCATCTAAACGACCCATTGTCATCATAGCTATATCAAATATTGCTGATCCAGATATTCTTGTTGTAAATGTATTATCAATTAATAAATCGAAATTCTTTTTCATAACAATGGGGTCTTTATTAAATTGATTATCAAAAGATATCATCATGTCTGATAAGGGTTTATTCGTAGGCGATAAATGAATATGCTTTGCTTGTTCAATTGCATCTATGCTATGTAAATATATTTTCTCATTATTAAAAGAAAGTAAAGTATCTAGCATCGGTAACCCTATATAACTCTCAACTGCTACTCTAGATTCATTGAAATGCGTGTAGGAAAAGCCCCACATAGGCAGACCATAAAGATAATTATGAGTTCCATCAAGAGGGTCTATTATCACCATATGTTCAGTTTCATTAACTATATCATGATAATTATTTAACTCTTCTGAGATTACTTTTGCTTCTGGATGGTATTTCCTTGCAATATCTATCAGAATATTTTGAGAGTAGATATCTGTTTCTAAAACAAATTCTTTTTTGTTACTGATAACTTTCTCTTCATGTATTAAAGGAGTCTCATCATTGAACTGACTTTTAAGGTTTATTAACAATGATTTCAGTTCATTTATTATATTCATCTTCAGCTATGCTTCTAACCTCTCGTCTTTTTAACTTACCACTATGTGTTTTTGGTAGGCTTTCAAGAAAAATTATATCAATAGGGTGTTTGTAAGAAGAAAGATTACTAGCTAGAAGTACATATAATTTAGCCTTAATTGCTTCTTGGTCTGCTTTTTGGTCTTTTAAAGATACAGCAGCAATAATTTCTTCTCCATGAACTTCATTGAAAACTCCTACAACAGCCGATTCCAGTACTTCTTCCTCCATATAAAGGACCTCCTCAATCTCCGCAGGAACGATATTAATTCCCCCTTTTATAATTAGATCTTTAGATCTATCTTTATAAATAAATTTTCCATTCTCATAGTCGGCAAGATCGCCTGTATGGAACCAACCATCTTTGACTACTTCATCATATAAAGCTTCATTCTTGTAGTATCCAGTAAATACATTCTTTCCTTTTATTAAAACTTCAGAATCTTCTGATAACTTACATTCATTAACATCAAGGGGGATTCCTATAGTTCCAGGAATCCAATCATCTGCCCTTGGGTCATCTATATGAGTTGGTCCAGTTTCAGATAAGCCATAAAGATTACCTATCCTTATATTAAATTTCTTTTCAAATTGTATTTGAGATTCTAAAGGGAGAATTGAAGAGCCGCACCCTAGGAACATTAAAGAGCTTAAATTTAAATCATCTATCTTATATCTAATTTTAAGAAGCATGTAAACAATAGTTGGGACGACCTGAACGTAATTAATTTCTTCATTTGATATTATCTTAAAGAATCTTGGTGCAATATTTGTGAAACTTTCTGCTATTATCATTTCAGATTGCAAAAAGAAACTGGGAAAAATATTGTAATTTATAGAGGCTGTATGGCCAAAAGGTAATATAGAAAAATGTTTAGTTTCTTTTGTAAAGCCAAAACCTCTTATAATTGATTCTATTAAGTAATAAACATTATCATGTGAATATAAAACGCCCTTTGGGCTGCCGGTAGTTCCTGAAGAGTAATAAAGAGAAGCAATTTTAGATCCTTCAATTGAGCAATCTTCAAAGTTGTTTTCCTTATCAGATGAAACATCTTTTATATCTTCTGGGTTAATAAACGAGATACTATTTTTTTTCTTTGAGTTTTTTTTTCGATCAGAAACAACCAATCTGGGTTTTACATATTTAAAGATCCTATTTAACTCATCATCAGACGTAAAATAAGGTATCGGATTAAATATATTCCCTGTCATTAAACAAGCAATCATTACCTCTAAATACTCAATAGAGTTTGGTAAAACTACAGATATTATCTCTTGATTACTTTTAGAGAATTCATGAGAATATCTTTCTGATCTTTTAAAGATTTCTTCGTAAGACCTATATGTATCATGTGTTATATCCTTAACTCCTTTGTCTGATGTTTCTCTAAGTTCTAAGAGTTTCTGTTGAAGTAAAGACATAATCAATTCAGTATGTTATTCATTGTAGAACTAGTAAATAATTGAAGATTTTAGTTTTTCTCTATTAGTTGATCTGACTCAAGAGATTGTATAATCGGTATTAAATCAAAGGCGTAAATATCCAAAGCTTCTGAGATATCAATTATATCCATGTTACCATCACAACAGCTCATTATGTCTAGGATCAATTGCGCAGATCTACTTTCATCATTTTCTATACCTCCAACGATCATATAATTCTTACCTCTCTTTGATAAAAACGGTTCACCTCTAACCTTTGATTTATAAAAGTAGTTATTCTCTAGGATTTCTATGCACTCTGTGTGTATTTTATAAGAGTCTTCTAAGCCTACAGCAGAAATAAAATCCATATCATCTAAAGAGGTATGATATTCAGGATATTCGCCATACTTAGATTTCATTATAGACACCATAGGTAAATCAACTTTTGGCGAACAGTATTGTCTTTCATCACTACCTCTATCTTTTAAAAAATTATATTCTTTATAATTACTTTGCTGATACTTTATACAATGCCTAGCTACTTTGTCTGCGATAGTATTGCCTCTTCTAGAAGGTAAAAAGGAATAATCCTTATCATCCCCAACACATGTTAAATTAAAAGCCGCATATACATTATCTAGCTCATCCTTATGTTTAGAAATATAGGCAATACTTCCTATGGTTTCAGGTACAAAACAGAATCTATATGTGAAGCGATTATTAGGTCTTTCAGATAACCATTTTGCTAGATACGTAGAAACTCCCGGCCCTGATAATTCGTTGTTTGCCATTGCAGGATGGCAAATATAAGTTGATAAGAATATTTCTTTTTTTTCCTTACCATTTATTATTAAATCTGCGTAGGTGAGACTACCATCTTCAAGTTGTGAATCAATTTTTACTTCGTACTCGTCATCCTTTAAAGACTCGTATTGTTTGTGACTCATACAGAAACCCCAAGTCTCTTTGTAATAAGAGGTCACATAAGGAATAGCATCTGGTTGCTCAGGTAATGAATATAAATGCTCTTTTAATTGTTCTAATCGAAGCTTTATATTAATTGGTTTGCTATATCCAACAATATGCAAATTATTATCCTTGAAGCTTATAATATTTTTACCATTAGAGTTCTTGATATAAGCATCTTTGATATTCCATTCTTTAGGGACAGTCCAATCTTCAATTTTTTCACCTGTAGGAATTTCATGTATGTTTAAAGAAGGAAGATAATTCTGTTTAATATTGCCAAGTGTTTCTCTAACCCCATCTCCCGTTATACTTCTGGGAATTTGAAATAAGTCATTAATAAAATTGTAAATTAATTTTCCAACCATACAGCTATATATCCTTTTTCTTAAGTGTAATACAAAAAAATATAAACATTACTCTAGCAATTCTTAAAAAAGAAGAGAAAATCCCTCCATAGCGTGATTCACCTTTCCTTTTATTTACCCTCAAAGGTACTTGTCGAATTTTTATTCGATCTCTAATCGAATAAGCCAAAAGCTCAGTTCCAATCATTTTTTTGGTATCAAAACTTTTATATTTCTTACAAAGACAAGCACTATAACCCTTCATTCCACATAGAGGGTCAGAAATTCTGAAACTTAAAAAAGTTAAGCTGCCAAATATAGATTCCATTAATCTATTCTTTTTATTCCTTTGTCCAGTCACCAATAAGTTTCCTTGCTCAAGGAGATCAATAAAATTTTGTATTGCTAAATGGGTCAACTCGCCATCTGCATCTGTGGTAACGATGTAATCATAGTTATTATCTACCGCAAATTTCATACCTGTAGAAATAGCTGCTTCATAACCTAAATTAAATTGATGAGTGAGTAAAGTGGCGCCTGTTGCCTCAACTATTTTTCTAGTATTATCTGTAGAGCCATCATCAACAATTAAAACATCACCATAATTTTCAAAATCTAAAATTACTTCATATATCGTCTTAGATTCATTGAAAGCTGGAATTACTATCGCTATATCAGATCTTCCCACTTTACTACATCACCTTCAGTTACATTATTTTTTAAAGTTTTATTTAAAATGGCATCAAGATCTGCTGGTTGTAAAGCACCTTGGGGACAAGGCCTCAATGGAAAGAAGTCACTTTCTTTAATTATTTCACCTGATTTTAAGCTTTTTGTAGCTCTCAGAGCTCTTCGTTGCAGGACAACAGTTTCTTGCTCATTATCTTCAATAATCTTAATGCCGTTGCCTAAGCAAGATTCAAGTTCTCTTGTTCGATCTACCATTTCTCTCCAAGTAGTAGGATCCATTGAAAATTTATGATCTGGACCATCTCTTTCACAGCTATCCGTAAAGTGTTTTTCTATTACACGAGATCCAAGAGCGACGGAACCAAGCACTGAGGTACACCCATGGGTATGGTCACTTAATCCCAATATTACGTCAGGAAAAGTCTTAGAGTAAGTGCTTATAACATTTAGATTGATATATTCTAGATTATTCTCAGAAGCTGTATAGTTTGTGTTGCATTGCATCAAGACTACGGGATTACCTTTTTTTGAAAGAACTTTCATCGCATCGCTAACATCTGATAAATCTGAAGCACCTGTGGCTAAAAATACAGGTTTATTCTTATTTGCAATATGGTCAATGATTTCTAACCAAGTTACGTCACCAGAACCAATCTTATAGGCTGGAACATATTGATCTACATAATCAACTAACTCTTTCGAATAAGGGCTTGTCATAAAAACAATGCCCGCTTGATCACATGTTTGTTTTAATTCAGCCGTCCATTCTCTGTTTAAACTAGCTTCCTTGTAAGTCTCAAAAACACTTTTCTTCCATGTCTTTTGATGAGATTGTTGTGATCCTAGGTTTTTGAAACCAAAATCACTAACAATTGTCTCTGCATCAAAATGTTGGAATTTCGCACAGTCCGCTCCAGCTTCAGCAGATAACCATATTAATTCTTTTGCTTTTTCAAGATCCCCATCATGGTTGGCAGCTATGTCAGCTATAAAAAAGGTTGGATGATCTAATCCAATTTCATATTCATTTATTTTTATATTCATAGTTTCTTAGTTCTCCCTTTTATATGATTCTATCTCGGATTCCAGAGTAGGCAATCTAATATCAAATGTACTTTCAAATTTAGAAACATCCATAATCATACCTTTCGGCCTTGAAGCAAGGAAGTTTAAGTCATCTACAGAAATTAATTTTGTATTTTCTCTATTTACGTTTAAGAAATTACTGTAAGTATAAGCAAAATCTGCTTTGCTTAGACCGTCTCTACTTCCTAAATTAAATACTCCTGAAATGTCATATTTTAAAATATGACAAATCATTTTAGAGAGCGTATTGAGTGATAAAGGAGAAAAATAGACGTCCTCAAAAAGGTTGATGGGAAATCTCTTTTCCTTCACGGAAATATCTATCCAATCAGTAAAACTTTGCCTCTCCTTAATTTTACTTTTTCCAAAGAAGTTTGTTCTTAAAATTAAACTGTCTACTTCTGAAGCTATTTTCTCAGAATCATATTTTGAAGAAGCATATTGATTTCTAATATTTATATTGTCTTCTGTATTTAGACCTTCGTTATCGTAAAGATGATCTGTCGAAACATGAATGAATTGAACTGTTGTTTTTTTATCTTGAATCCAATGTGTAATATTTTCTACAGGTTTAACATTTAATAAGTAAGCAAGATCCTTTTTTTTCTCATTCTCTTCAACATCTGATAAGCAAATTAAGTTAATAATGATGTCAGGATTTAAATCCTTTAATGCTTCAATTGCTTGTTTTTTATCAGTCATATCTATATTTAAGTTTGATTTTTGCTTATAACCCTGCACAACTGTCTGAAAATCTGCTCTTTTTAGATGACTTATTAGTGATGTACCTAGCATGCCCGTGCCACCTGTAATTAATACTTTTTTCATATCATTAGACCTTTTTGTCATTCTTAATTGAGTCAAGAAGACCAGAATTTCTAATAAAATTAGAATTTATCTTTACTAAAGAAGGTTTATTCTCCAACAATTTATAAACGTCATCCGTCAAAAAAGTCTTATTTGAGGGATATAGATCTTTATATATCTCTTCAATAAAAATAAAATCCTCTTTATAGTCTACAGTCCACCTTAGACTAGATTTATCAGTATTTTGTTTATAGTGAAAGGTCCTAAATTCTTCAGCATTATCATATATATAAGGAGTGACATGCTCTCTTTGAGACTGAAGATCTGCCTCACTCCATGCACGGCTTAGGGATTTGAATGTAAGTACAGACAAGTCAAGCCCTTCTGGGTAAGTAGGGTAAATTGTATTTGTAACAGCATCAAAGCTACCAGATTTCATTTTTGCAACCATATCATCGATTAAATTAGGATCAGTTAAAGGGTCGTCTCCAGTAAGACGAACTATATAATCTGCTTGAAATTGCTTGGCTGATTCATAGTACCTATCTAATAAATCTTCTTCACTGCCCCTAAAGCAATTTATATTAAGAGAAGTGCATAATTGCTCAATTTCATCATCTTCAGGATTTGCTGTAGTAGCCACTACTAATTTATCAATCAAAACTGCCCTTCTTATACGTTCGATTTGGAGTTCTAACATTGGCCTTCCTAAAATAGACATCATTACCTTACCGGGTAGGCGACTCGACCCCATTCTCGCTTGCAATATTGCAACTATCATTTTCAATTAATCCATTTAGAAGGATTAGTTATTGACTCATCATCAACTGAAAAGTTCTTGTAATCAATATCAATTAATTTTGATTCTAAAGAATTGATAATCTCATTTAGTTGCGCTGAATCTTGAACTCCAAAAATAATTGCATCAATTTCTTTAATGGACTTTATAAAATTCAAAGCCCCTTGTACCAGGTTAAGCTTATTTTTGAATATAACATCTTGATAGGAAGAATGTAGAACTTTTATTCTGTCAAAGTAATTATTCAACTCACTTGTTTTCATCAATAAAAGACCTTGTAAAAAAACTGATCTTGCATGTATCTCTATATCTTTTCTATTTAATTTTTTAAGAATTCCAGATTTTAGAAAATTTTGGTTAAACACATTTAACGGAAGCTGGACAACATCCACGGAATACTTTTCAAGAATTTCACTCAGCTCTTGTGTTGTGTATACAGAAACGCCTATCCTGTTGGCAAGGCCAGAATCTTTGATCTCCATTAAGGATCTAAAAAACTCTGAACCTTCTACGTTTAATATATCTTTAGTGTTGTGAACTAATAGGATATCGACTTTATCTCTCTTCATTTTATCAAGAGAAATGCTTAATTCTTCTTTTATAAATTGTATGTTTTCTTTAATTTTATAGTCTTCTTTTGTGTGAGCAGTTTTAGTAATAAGTTTAAATTGTTTAGTTAATTCAAAAAATGTACCGATTTTGTCTTCTGCATCCCCATATACATTTGCAGTATCTAAATAATTTACACCTTGATCTATAGCGGTTCTAAATATTTTTTCAATATTAGTACTACTTACCTTGCCTGTGTTATTAGAGATGCCATAATTTAAACCAAACTGGGCAGTGCCTAAGACGTACTTCATCAACTTTTAAAGAAATCTATCGTTTTCTTCAGACATTTTGCTTGCTCTTTAGCTTTATGCCATTCCCAATAATTTGTCTTAAACTGCAGTAAGGACGTTTGTAGTTCCTCGGCAATTGGACAAAAGGGGTTAGTTTCACGATTGAGAATATCTTCATAGAACGGTTCTTGATAAGTCAATTTCCAAGGAGCATATATACCGTCACCTCCAAACTCTTGGAATTTATCTCTAAAGCTAGTCCAATTTATATCTGAATTTTCAAGTTTTACAACATAGGTCCAATAAGAGTTTACACAGTTATCAGGCGTATGTTGAGGAACAAGCCATTCTGTATCTACAATAGTATCTTGAAAAAGTTGAGCTACTTCTACTCGTCTGTTTACAAGTTCATCTACTCTCTCTAACTGCCCAAGAGCAACAGCTGCACATAATTCTGGCATGCGGTAATTAAACCCCGTTGAAACATGCCTAAAATAGGACGGGGATTGGATTTGATTTTTTGTAATTTTGCCCTTTTCTGAGGAAACTCCAGAATATCCCAAACTACTTACGCGACGTACATCCAAAGCAAGTTGCTCATCATCTGTAATTACAATTCCTCCTTCTCCTGCTGTTAAATGTTTTGAACTTTGAAAACTAAAGCTAGCAGCGTGTCCTATAGTGCCTGCTAACTTACCTTTATAGTAACTCATCATAGTCTCTGCATTATCCTCAAGAACAAAAATATTAGACTGTCCAGCTAATTTCATTATCTCGTCCATATCTGGACTTAATCCAAATAATGCGACTGTTATGATTGCTTTAGTTTTAGAGCTGATTTTATTTTTAATGCTTGATGGGTCAATTTGATATGTAAAAGCATCTACATCTGCATATATTGGTGTAGCCCCAACCTGCAAAACAGCAAAGGTAGTGCTAGCCATAGTCAAAGGAGGTACGATTACTTCGTCACCTTCACCTATACCTTTTGCTAATAAAATGGCATGCATTGTTGCTGTTCCATTTATAAAAGAGATGGCAAAGTTAGATTTATAGAGTTCGGAAAATGCCTTTTCTAAACGGGTATTCATTGTGCTGCCTGAAGAAGTTCTAAAATTACTATCTAAAACTTCATCTACATAAGATCGCTCTAAATCACTTATTCTTTTGATATCTTTCATTGAAATCTCCAAAAAATATAATTTTAATATTATGAATTTAAAATTGTTTTCAAAAAAATAATTAAGTTTTATTCTTAAGTACTAAATTATTGATCTCACTTATTTCATCTATGTTCAAAAAGTGAGGATTAGTTTCAGAATTATATTCAAATCCAGTCGATACAGGTGTGCCCTTTTCTTTAAGCAAAGTAGTGCTATAGTCAATAGCTGAATCCTCAAAAGTGAATGATGGTTTGATAATATAATGACTATCAAACTCTAAAGTTAAGTGAGAGTCATCTTTAGGGCACATAACCTCATGTAACTTTTCACCTGGACGTATTCCTATCACCTCTACCTCTATGTTAGGAGCCATAGCCTTAGCTAAATCTACGATACGTACAGATGGGATTTTAGGGATAAATACCTCTCCTCCATGCATTCGTTTAATTGTTTTAATAACAAAATCTACGCCTTGATCAAGAGTGATCCAGAACCGTGTCATATCTTTATCCGTAATAGGCAAAAATGAAGCATCTTCATTTATTAGTTTTAAGAAAAAAGGAACCACAGAACCCCTTGAAGCCACTACATTTCCATAACGAACAACAGAAAATTTCGTCTTTCTATCACCGGTTATATTATTAGCTGCAACAAAAAGTTTGTCAGAAGCAAGTTTTGTAGCTCCATATAAATTTATAGGAGCGGCAGCTTTATCTGTTGATAGGGCAACTACATTCTCAACATCATTTGCTAAAGCAGCTTTAATTACATTTTGCCCACCATGAACGTTAGTCTTTACGCATTCCATAGGGTTATATTCTGCTGCAGGCACCTGCTTAAGTGCTGCAGCGTGAATAAGCGTATCAATACCTCTAGTTGCCTCAAGTAATCTTTCACCATCTCTAACATCGCCTAAAAAATAACGCATACATGGAGCGTTGAATTCACTTTGCATTTCAAATTGCTTCAGTTCATCCCTAGAAAAAACTACAATCTTATTAGGAGAATAATCTTTAAGGACTTTCCTTATAAAATGTTTACCAAAAGATCCTGTACCCCCCGTTATAAAGATATTCTTATTATCGAACAAAATAAATCTCCTAAGTTTTAAGTTAAATTACCATCAACCAAATTAAAAACCACATTACAGTTTTTTAATGCTGATTGGCTATGTGTTATTAATATAATCGTAACACGACCACGAAGTGAGTCTATATGAGTCATTATCTCATTTTCAGTTTCTTTATCTAAAGCAGACGTAGCTTCGTCCATAAAAATTATCTCCCTGCCTGCATAAAGTGCTCTTGCTAAAGCAACCCTCTGTCTTTGGCCTCCAGATAACTTTACTCCACCTTCACCAACATTACTGTCTATGTCCATATCATTCTTTTCCATCACCTCTAAAAGGTTCGCAGCTTGAATAGCTAAGTCTAGTTTTTCTTTCTCTATATCTTTTTCATCTACTCCCAAAGCAATATTTTTTTTAATACTACTATTTATAAGAAAGACACTTTGCGGAATAAAAGCACATCTACTTTGCCAGGATTTGATATCTATTCCAGCATCAGCATTTACTTCATTCCCATTTACAATTAAATGACCATCACTAGGTTGTAACATTCCAGTCATAATGTCCATTAATGTTGATTTCCCAGACCCTGACTTTCCAGATATAGCTACAAGATCACCATTATCTATTTTAAGATTAATATTTTTTAATACTCTTGATGATTGCTTTACTTTGTAAGAATAAGAAACATCTTTTAGCTCTAAACTCTTGAAAGTATCAAGAGATTGAGTTTTCTGTACAGTTAAAATATCTTCAGTATTATTTATTTGAGTTAATTCTTTATAGAGTGAATCTAATGCATAAGTTGCAGTTCTTATATTTGCAAAACCTAGGCCAATAGCATTAAAGGATGGGACTAATCTTAAAGCGCCTACCGCAAAGATACTTAAAATAGCAAAAATTTGTTCTATTGGTTGAGATTGGTAAATCATATATATAACTATAGATACTATGAAAATAACTAGACTTGCTTCTATTAAATATCTAGATATTAAATGCAAAGATCTTGTTATCACTCCTGCTTCACCAAACTTGATTACATCTTTTTTTATCTCATTCCTGAAAAAGTTTTCAACACCTAAAAGTCTAATCTCTCTGAAGGCTCCTATTACATAGCCAATTTCGTTAATAACAGAAGCTTCTTTCTGCGACATTATTTGTCCATGATGATAAAGTCTAGTCTTTATATATTTAAAATAAACTAACAAAACCAAGCTAAGCAATAATGCAACTAATAATACTAATAAAAAACTTGTATATGCCATTAATAAAAATATACCCAATGCAACTATTAGCTCTATTGTCATTTTCAAAGCTGGAACAAAAACTGAATCAGTAAATAGCCCAACATGAGTTTTTGCATTTACAATCATTTCAGACACATCCTTTATTGCTATATCTTCGTAACTAGTTTTTTGATAAGACTGTATTAATTTATCTATAATATTAGTTCGTATCTCATATCCCAAAGAAAGAATCTTCCTTTGCACATAAAAAGCTACAAACCCTTTTATAGAAAATAGAAGAGAGAGAGTGATACCCACAAACAAAATAATTATCTTATTTTCTGAAAAACCAAATAAGTTTAAAAATATAGGATAATCATCGATTATGTTGCCTTGATGTCCAAGCAATGCCACGAAAGGTCCTATCAATCCTATTCCCATTACATCAATTAAAGAAACAATCATGAATAAAAATAACATGAAAGGTAGCCGGTACTTAAACTTACCTAAAATATATAAAGATTTGTTTATTTCATTCATATTATTATCAGCTAGAAGAAATGCTAATACATTATATTTATTCTTCTTTTTATCGTTAAAATTTCATTTAAATTAAAGATTCCAAGAGCTTAGTCATAATTTAATTTTTCGGATAGATGGTGCATAAAGCTAGTCTTATTCTCTTCTGGAGTAGTCTTAGGCCTTCCTATTTCTTCTCTCCAACCTTTTTTTAATTTGATCTCAAGGAAAATTGGACCTTTTAAATCTCCAATAGTAATTAATATTTTAACTAAATCCTCTTCATTAGAGACAGAGAATACATTCTCATAACCACTGTTTTTGGCTATACCACTTAAATTTACATCAAAAGCTGTAGTTTTCTGCCCTCCAACAGAGTCATGCGCTCCATTATTTAAGACAATATGAAATAGATTTTTTTGCTTACTAGTTCCAATAGTTGTTATAGAACCCATATGCATGATAATTGCGCCATCTCCATCCAAGCAAATTACTCGTCTATCTGGTTGACTAATAGCAATCCCAAGAGCTATTTGATTAGCATGTCCCATCCCACCAACTACTAGAAAATCATTATCAAGAGACTTACCATATTTGCGTCTAAGGTCATATAACTCTCTAGAAGGTAAGCCAGTAGTGCATACGAATATGTCATCTCTATCTACATTGCTATTTTTTATAATCAAATCTATAGCCTTTTCTCTAGATAATAGGTATTTTGACTCTTCTTGCTTTGCTGAATATTTTTCAAAAAAATCTTTTTTAACTACCAAGGCATATATCTGATTCTCAGATTTAGATTTGGTCACAGACACCTCTACTTCTTTTTTCACTTGATCATTATTCATTGTTGAATCAAGAACTTTATAAGGTATTCCCATAACTTCTAGTAAATCTAGAGTAATACGTCCTTGTTTTTTATGCTGTGGTTCGTCTTTAGTTTCAGGCTCCCCTCGCCAACCAATCAAAAGAATGCCTGGAATAGAATAGACTTCTTTGTCTGTCAAAGACAATAAGGGATTAACTAAATTGCCAAGGCCAGAATTTTGGAGATATATTAACGGTACATTACCAGTTGATAAGTGATGACCTATACCTAAAGCTAATGCACTACCTTCGTTTGCAGCAATAATATGCTGATCATTATTTAGTGTTTCATTTATATAGTAACAAAAGGATTTTAAGAGTGAATCAGGAACACCGGTATAGAATTCAACACCGCTCTCTCTCAACGCTTCGTAAAATAATATAGGTGAAATCTTTTTCAATTTTTAGTTTTTATATAATAAAGCTTTATTCTGTTTCTGAAGAAATTTCTGATATCAACTCCAAAAGACCTTGCCCTATATCAATATATTCTCTAGACACAAGCTTGACTGAGCTTTTGGGCACGTATTGATATGGTGTAAGTTTATAGTGACTATCACTAGAGGACTCAGGATTAAAATTGACCGATACTTCGACATCCATTATCTCAGCAATCATTTCAAGAAGTTCTTCTTGTGTAAGAACTTGAAGGCCGGTAAGAGTAACTGCCTTTTGAAGATAGTCGTCTGTTAGGAGGTCTGCACTCATTCTTGCGGCATCAATTACATTTATATACTCTCTTTTTTCTTTACCAGTGCCGTTAAAGGTAATTTTCTTATTTTTAATCATCTCAGTAACAATTTTTCTTACTCCATTCCATGGCTGAGCTCTTGGTCCATATAATGAGCCATATCTAAGTATTGTGTAATCAAGCCCATTATTCTCATGAAACACTTCAATTAAAGCTTCCGCTGATTGCTTAGAAGCCCTATAAAATGAACCATGTCTACTATAAACATAAAGTGTAGATCCATACATAAGCCTAACTGAATGGTCAGCACATAAGGACATGACAATTGAACTACCCAAGATATTCCCAGAAATTGTATTTAGAGGATTCTCGTTTGCCTCACCAATATCAGCAATTCCTGCCATGTGATATACCACATCTGAGTTTGAGATTTCTTTCTCCAGTATTTCTGTATCAGAAATGTCTCCCAATACTACCCTCTGTTTTTCTCCTGCCCATACTGAATCTTGTTTATCGAATATAGTTACTTCATTTTCTCGAGAGGTAAGTTCATCTGCTATATGGCTTCCTAAAAATCCAGAGCCACCAATTACTAATATTTTCATGATTTTCTTAAAGGATTTCTAAAATCTTTGTATTCTTATATTTAAAATTAATTTTCTCTATGTCGAGCTAGCTAAAGAGATTCTATCAAGTAAATTTACTTCATCGTAATGGATTTCTCCAAAATGACAAATTACCGATCCCGTTAAATCTGATCTTGGAGTATATAAGACGATATTCTCATCATTTGCTAACACCTCACCTTCTACATAGGTACATAACAAAGGTTGATTATTTTTGCGCACTAGTTCAGGCCATTTCTTCAAAACTAGATCTTTGCTATTGGCAACTCGTTTTCTTAAACAATCATGAATATCCATAACGCCATATAAAGAAGCGAGAGCATGATAAGCACCTGTTACCATTTTGTTTCTATGAGTTTCTAAATTAAAGTAAAAAAGGTCGCTAGGTTTAGGAATTAAATGGTCTTTGTATGCAACAAAACATGCTCCGGTGAGACCAAACAGACCCTTACAAGAACTGAACGCCATGACATCTGCGAGTTCATGTTTATCCTCTAGTCCTATGGAGCCCGTGGCATCAACATATAATTTAGCTTCACATTTATCCGTTAATTCTCTAATTTGAGATAAATCTAATTTTAAAGCAACAGAGGTTTCAGTATACGCACACATTACCCAATCAAACTTGCCATTAATACTTTCTAGGTCTTTATGATCGCATATTTTTATGTTGCTATCTTTTGGCAGCAATTTTTCAAGCCTATCACTATAGTATCCTGTAGAAATTAACAGGATTTTACCTTCAACGAAAGCGTGTGCTGCAAGTTCTAGAGCAAAAGTAGAGGAGCCTTGGGCAACTACTAATTGATCTTGACCACAGAGACGTTTAATCCAATTTGAAACACTTTCATAAATTTCACTATATTGAGTATCTCCGCGTCCAAAGACTGGTTTTACTGAAATAAGATTTTCATGCAAAACGACTGCAGGGCCCGGGGTAAGCATTAATTTTTGATTATTAATGCTTGTTATGCTTTCAAGTGCTTTATGTCTAAGCATGGTACTGCTTATGCCTTGAGTTCTGGGTAGTAATTTCAATCTTGCATGATTTATTTTATTGGAGTTATCATCGCCATGGACAAGTAAATCAATATTATGCTTGTCTAAAATTGCTTCATCTAGCATCCAAGGAGTGCTAACAACCTCAGAAACATATTTGATTGACTCTAATACTTCTTTTCTGTGTTCAAAGGCTAATTCCGGATTAAAATACTTTTTCTTCTTAATCTCTTCATCGCTTGTGAGGCCAACAATTACTTTTCCGTATTTAGATGCATTTTTTAATAAGCGTATATGCCCATGATGAATCAAAGTAGCAGACATATCGACCATTATTCTCTTGCTCATATTCAGATCTTATTTTGTACCAGGTATAAATTCTAGAATGTCTTTTATGGGCATGCACTTTGGTTCAGCTTCTTCACTGCGCGCATTTTTTAAAATTGATTCAGCTACTTCTGACATTGCTGGATATGCTGCTCTAAGCATATGATTTGCATAAATTACTATATTAACACCCAAGGACTTAAATTCGTCAACGGTGACCGAGTTGAAGCTACTCGGAACTACAATCACAGGAGTTTTATCATCATTTGATCTAAAACTAGACATAAATTCTTGAATTTCAGAAGGGTCTTTTTTTCGTGAATGAATCATAATACCATCTGCTCCAGCTTTTATATATTCGTAAGCTCGTTTTAGAGCGTCCTCCATACCAGCATCGAGAATTAGAGATTCAATCCTAGCAAAAATCATAAAATCATCACTAATTTGAGATGCCTTACCCGCTTTAATTTTTTCACAAAAATTTTCAATAGTATCTTGTGTTTGTTCTACTTCATTTCCAAACAGTGAATTCTTCTTCAGTCCAGTTTTATCTTCAATAACAACTGCGCTGACTCCTGTTCTCTCAAGACTTTTAACAGTAAATTCAAAATGTTCGATCTTTCCTCCTGTATCACCATCAAATATCATTGGTTTAGTAGTAACTTCAAATATTTCATTCACCGTATTAATTCTAGAAGTTATATCAACTGCCTCAATATCTGGTTTACCTTTCGAAGTTGAATCAGTTAATGAACTTGACCACACTCCATCAAAACTAACCTGTAATCCATCTCTATCAACTATCATGTTTTCTGCAATGAGTGCACTTAACGCATTATGAGCCTCTAGAATCAATAGTATTTCTTTGTTTTGAACTAATTGTTTTAAGCGTTGCATTCTAGTTACAGAAGTTATGCCCAAAGCCATCAATTGATTTTTAATATTCTGGTCACTAATTTCTGCACTATATTCAAGTTCAATTAGCTTTCCACCCCATTCTTCTAATAAAGTTAAAACCTCTTCACGATATTTTGATTGAGGACCCTTGATCCAGTCATTCCCATGCACAACGAAGTCAGGCTTTAAATTGAGTAGATTTTTTTTATAACTTGCCGTGTCCTGAGAAATTACATTTGAAACCATCTTTAAATCTTCTAAAACATCTAGTCTTTGTTGATATTTTAGATAGGCAATATCTCCAAGTTCTGTGATTGCAGTGGAAGTTAATAAACCAACTGTTACTTCTCCATGCTTACTAGCCTCCCTTAGTATTTTAATATGTCCAGCATGAAGAAGATCTGCTATTAAGGATACATAAACTGTTTTCATAATATTTTTTAATTTAATAAAAGTATAAGTTAATTTAATTATACTGCTAGTTTGCTAGTCTTTTTTGATATTAATACACGATAGTAGATCAAATAAAGCCACCATAAATTAAAGAGGGAACTAAACATAAAAAATAAAATACCTGAGATCATGTAGGAATCCAAAATTACCGTTGGGTTATTCTTCTGCATTAGAATGCGTCTGAATGAGCTGATTTGTTGGAAAAGTACACAGATAATAAAGAATAATCCTGAAATTCCAAAAGGTACCAGGAAGTCTACATATGTATTATGAGGACTAAGCTTAGCCTTTCTTCCTACATTGCTCTGAAAGCTATCTATTTCTTTTATTAATGCAGTTGTTAAAGCAGAGTCTTCGTTTGCTTCTTCAGAAAAATCGCTAATAATTTTTTCTTCATTCATCAGAAACGTTTGACTGCCAGGACCTCCGCCAATAGGAAATACATCTTGAAATAATTCATATGATCTAAGGGTTATAGTTATTCTATGGATAGTAGATTTATAAGACTCTATATCTCCGGCTACAATATTTTGGTATTGAAGATTAGTAAAGAATATTAATGCGGGTGCAAGGAATAAAATAACGATATATTTTCTAATCTTAAAAGTGAATGGAGATATCCCAAAACCCGACCTGTAAAAAAGAATAGCAAGGATAATAAGCATAGCTCCTATGCTTGTTCTATCTTGAGTTGCAATAATTGCGAAAAGGAAAAAAGAAATTGCTAAGAAAAGCTTTGTAAATGAATCTCTTTTATAGATTAATATATGTGCAATAAGTCCAGCAATTAAAAATTGACCTGCTACGATATATGAGTTTATTCCTCCATTATATCTATATCCTGCTAGTTCATCTGAAGAAAAAAAGTTTATTCCAAAAAATGGTAGCATGTAATATAAAATAGAACCAATAACCATAAAATAAGCAATATTTCTTATTAATAAAATACTTTTATATATTTGCTTAATAGGTGTGACAATTACTGCTAGCGAAGCAATAATTATAGCTATAAATTTTACTAAACTATTGAAGTTCCACCACGAGGTGCTTTCCCTATCAAAAAAACTTATCTCAAATAAGTAAAACATCAAGAACCCGTAAAATAATAAGCATAAATGTAATAAGAATAAATTTTTGTTAGATGAATTTAATCCATGCCCAGAATTTAAAGTTGAAATTATGTAGAAGCAACCATATACCAAAAAAACAGTAAATGCGGGATATAAGCTGATACCAAAAGTTGTTAAAAACTGATTAAAAATAAAAATCAGAACTAAAGTAGGAGCTCCTGAAAGAGCCGAAAGATTTCCCATAATTTATCTAAGACTATATGTTATTTTTTTGAATGATCCCAACTATGGAAGAAATTGAATTAAATTTTTCAATATTATCTTCAGTTATCTCTAAGCTATATTCTACTTCTATCTCAGAAAGAATAGACATATAAGCTAAAGAATCCCATTCAGAAAGCGTGTCAGTAGATGAATCTTTACTTACATTATTACTACGAGTTGCTTCTTTTACTATCTCTATGATGGCTTGTATTAACTCTTCTTCATTTTTACGATTCATAAATATCACTGACCATTATGTAATTTACTTTACTATTATTAATATAATTAATATGTGCCTTATCAAGGACTATTATATTACTTATATTTAAGTCTTTAATTTTATTTGGACTTACAATTGGAATTGCACCGTTACCTAGACTACGACCAATCTTTTTTGGATCATTATCTAACGCGAATCCTACATGGTCAAACAGAAAGGGGTAGTTATATAAAAAAAGGGTGCTGGCACCCCCGCCGCCAAAAATAGCAACATTTTGATCTTTTAATTTTTTAAATATAATTTTAAGTTTAGAACTACATTTATCAATATTGCTCTTAACTATTTCAAGATTACTCAAACTATCTTCTAAATGACTAGCTATAGATAATTCATTTTCCTTACTAAATTCAGCTAATAGAACATCATTAACTCTAATAAATTTAGATCTACTAAGCCCCTGTCTCGACATAAAGGATAAAAGACTATTCTGTGTAAAGAGACTTATGTGCATATGAAAAAAAGTATAGTCAGGACGATGCTTACTTTCATAAGAGAAATTTGGCACTTCTACTACAATACGTCCCTGATCGTTAAGTAATTCTTTTGCTTTTCTGACGGCAGATCTGGGGTCATTAAAATGTTCTAGAACATGAAACATAAAAATATAGTCAAAATGTTTCTCATCAATGTCTAAATCTAGGAAGTCTCCTTCAAAAAATCCTGAAACTTCTCTTTTTACATCTTCGTCTACATTAAAATCAGCAACCCATTTCTTAGTATTATCAGGTAGGGAATATAGAAAAGTGTTTCTACCTCCGCCTATCTCAAGAACTTTCTTATCTACAAATCTATTAGTATTTTTTTTCGTCAACAGCTGTAATCGTTCATTATTCTGTTCAGGATTTTCTAGATTAAAAGCTTCATCTCGGTATATTTCAGATATCTGTTCTTTGGATATATTTTGAAGTTGAATATATCCACAATCTAAACAGATAAAGATGCCAATATCCTCCAAGGCAGTATAGTCATTTACTTTTAATGGCCATATATACAATGGGAATTTTGCTCTAGTAGTGCTCAACTCTAAAGAAGTTGAGTTACAAGACCTGCAGTTCTCTAGAGAAAAAGGGTTCTTACTATCCTCTAGCATAACCTGAAGATAGACTTAACTTATCTTGGAAGATATAAAGTTAGTTAAATCAAAATATCTATTAACAGAATTCTCATTATCAAAGTAAGCATTGAGATACAAATCATTTCCTCTCACATAACTATTTTTTTTAATAATAATTGATGAAAATTGAGTATTTTGGTGTTCCATAGGGCCATTATCATCGTCTTGTATTGCATATAAACCTTTTAGCTCTCCAGTCTTACAGGACTTCTCAATTTTATCCCATACATCACTACCGGGCACCTCATTAAGATTGTACCTAAAGTCGATAATAGAAACTCCAGTGTAAGGTATGAGGGTATAATTAACATTAAAGTTATCATCTTCAACACAATCCAATAGTCTTGGAGCTACATTAGATAATGTACAGCTTTTTCTTAGCAAGGGGACACTGGGTAAGCCTGGAGTTTGTATAAATCCATCTTTTAGTTGATATTCAGGTATGTTATGTATGACATTGACATCAGAAGCTGTAACTTTAAAAATTTTGTCTAAATAAGCCGTAAGAGGCACATAAGCATTTACAGTGCAAGACCCGTAAGAAATAACATCATCATCCTGAGTATATTCAAGATGATTAAAGCCATAGACTAGAGTTTTATCTGCGTTTAGTGAAGTAGCAGATATTAAGACCTTCTTTGTATTGCCGGTTTTAAATTTCTTAGCGAGCTCAGCATCAGTAAACTTTCCAGTGCATTCTAAAAAAATATCAGGTGAGCCCAACCATGATATTTCATCAGTTCTATTATTTGTATATTTAACTTTGTGAATATCATTGAAAACAAGAAAATCATCTTCTATTTTAACTTGAAAATTTTTATAAATCTGAACATACGGATCATGCACAATAATATCTAAAGCTTGATTAATATCTAATATATCATCATTGATGTACTCTAAATCAAAACTACTTTTCTCTATTGACTCTAGATAATAATTTAAAAAATGTAGTCCAAATCTACCGAATCCATTAACTCCACAAACCACTTTTGACATAATTTTTCCTCTATAGGCAGTTAATAATAACCTGTTTTAATATAAACCTTTCACGAAATCAAAAATAAAGTCTTGGGCCTCTTTAATATCTAACTCTTTATTTCTAAATTTAATATTTTTATTTTCAAGCATACCTATATCCTCTCCTATCAAGTCCGACAACCTTTCTAAATATCCTGACATCTGGTTATCAGTACCAAAATCTTTAAAAACATCAAGCCGTTTGATTGAACCTAACATTAAAAGCAGTTCCTCAGGTTCTGTTGTTGCATTTCTCTCAGCTACAATCCTATTGTCTTCAAAAGCAACTAAATTATCCCCTAATGCTAGATAATCCATACAACCTTCTAAAAGATGTTCCACTGATTGTCTAGGAGTCGAGATAGTTGCTATTCCATGTCTGTTAAAGCTTGTATTAAGCAGAACGGGTACACCAGTTAACTTCTTAAACTCATTTATTAAATTCCAGTACAAGAGGTTCTCAGATTTACGAACTACATGCACTCTTGTAGTGCCATCAACATGAACCGCTGAAGGCACCATCGAAGTCTTATTGGGATTTATATCAAATGCAATCTGCATATAGGGAGAATAGTGCTCTTGATCTACCCAGTCTAGATAATCTTCTTCTAAGATTGAAGGAGCATAAGGCATAAACCAATCTCTTTTCTTTAAGAGCTGATTTATCTTTTCCTTAGATTTAATGTCTCTGGGGTCAGCGACTAATGACCTATTGCCCAACGACCTGGGACCAAACTCTCCCCTTCCCTGAAACCAACCAACCGTATGACCTTCACTAAGTTTTTTTGCAACCACTTCAGCTATGTTTGAATATTTTTTATAAATCAGCCTATGCCTATCTAGAACTTCTTTAATATCAGAACCAGAAAAAGAAGGGCCAAGGTATGCTGATAAAGTCTCTTTAGAATTAGGTTGATTTAGATTCTTTATATAGAGAGCAGCGCCCAAAGATAATCCTGAGTCCGAAGGTGCGGAAGGGAAATAAACGTTATCAAAATTTGCATTAAGCAAAGCCTTATTTAAAGCGACATTTTGAAATAGTCCTCCACTAAAAACTATGTTTTTAGAGTCCGTCTCCTTTCTAAGTAATTTCACTAAATCAAGTACTGATTCTTGAAGGATCTGTTCACCGGTAGCAGCAATGTCATGAGGTAAATACTCAAGCCCTAAACGTAAGATATTTGTATCACTCGGATAATGACTGAATATCTTTGTTCTATCGTAAGAGTCTGCTTTTACTTTAGATAAATTAACATTAGTAATATTAAATCTTTTCCTCTCAAATTTAACACCTTCCTCTTTACTTACATTTATTAGTTTTTTTATTTCCTTTTTAAGTTTAGGTTGAACTTTCCCGTAAGAAGCTAAACCAGAAGTTTTACCATTATCATCTCCTGAAAAGCCAATAGAATCAGTAAGAAACGAATGATAATTTGCTATGTGATCATAGCCAGTTGATTCATATTTAATATTAAATTGATTATCCTTATAGTCTCCGAATATATAACCACGAGGATCACCAAAGTCCCCTCCTCCATCCATGCAAAGAAAAGCACATTCTGAAAAAGTTGAGCCGTAAGAAGCTAGTGCAGCATGACTGAGTTGATGATCAACGAATTCAACATGCTCATTAAACCATTTCTCGAAGTCATCGATTTGTCCATTATAAGCCTTAAAGAACCAAGTAAAAAAAAGGTGATAATCTTTAAGCTTTATATCAGATTTTGGAGTTGGGAAAACCCATTTATCAACCTGGTCAGGTAATATATCTAACTCTTTGAAACCCAACATAAGTGTCCTTTCAGGAAACTTTGAAGTGCCATCATTTTTTACTGTAGTGACTTTACCTTCTTCATAAGAGAAGATTTTTTCATCTTTCAATACGCTAGCATTAAATTCATGTCTATCCTGAATATCAAAAGGACAAGGATAGAGCGATGCAATTATCATAACTCCAATCTCCTATATTTCACTTTCTTGAGTATCTAGAACCTTAGTTCTTTTCAAATATTCTCTAGTTAATACAACTGTAGCGCCAAATAGACTCCCCAGAATTGTGGAAAAGATTACAATTAACATTTTACTATTACTGACGGCCTTTTCAGGTACAAAAGGTGGATCAATCTCAACCAGGATATAGTCTTCATTAATATTAGCCATCATTTGAATTTCAAGTTGTGACTCAATTAAATTATTAATGGACTCTCTAAGCTGAACTAAAGAATTTTCAGCAAGTTGGGATCGTAAATATTCTAATGCCTCTTTTGATTCTTCTAAATCTTTATTGCGTAACGAAGAATTTGCTTCACTGATAATTAAATCAAGGAACTCTTTGGCGAAATAAGGTGATAAATGCTGAACACTAATAGAAATAAATCCAGTTCCTGTATCTTGCGAAACTGATACTACGTCTTCCATATATATTCCGTAGACATCAAGGTAAGAAGGCTTGATAGAGCCATCTTCTTTAGGTTCTCCCTTCCAACTTTTAGTTTCTGAATCATATATTTCTGGATCTAACTGTAATTTTTTAGAACTAGAGTTATAACTCAATGGGGCCATTAATGCAGGTAAGACTCCATCGAAGGTTAATAAATGTTTAACAAATTTCCTTGATTGAATTAATTGAATAACTTGCTGCGGTCTATTATCACCAGCAGAGGAAAGACTTACTCCCATTAGAGATGCTGCTCCACTAAATTGAGATAATATCCCTTGGCTTTCGCTACCATCCCTAATAGACATTACAGATTCAGATTCATAGTAATTATCTAAAGAAATAGCATAGAGCACTGAACAGATGCTGCAAATGACTGTAACTACAATTATCAGCTTCTTGGCTTGTAATAAAGTATTGAATAGTTCTCTAAGATCGATCTCATCGAGTTCAAAGTCTTTTTCATTTATGGCTTGTCGAGTAGATTCAGTCATGAATATTGTGTAAGCTTCCTTGTAGTTAGTTTATCAAATTACAGTATTTTGTTGAGATATATTAATGAAACATGGTGCCCGGGGCCGGACTCGAACCGGCACGAAGTTTCCTTCGAGGGATTTTAAGTCCCTTGTGTCTACCAATTCCACCACCCGGGC
>MDSV01189901.1_pt1 | contig 33129 bp, 28 predicted proteins | sample 810851 | NCBI WGS metagenome assembly MDSV01 (sample SAMN05326640, study PRJNA326480) | marine metagenome | isolation source: seawater | place: Atlantic Ocean: North East | collected 2012 | reverse complement strand
AGTTTCTAAAGTGTCAGAGACGGCTACTTCAATTGAATTAAAATATATTCAAGGCTTTAAAGATAATCTTTTAGATGGGATTTTTTATTATGATGAGCTTATTCCTAAGTTAGTTAATGAGACTCATAAATATCGTGATAAGATGACATTAGAATTACATGATTTGAAATCGGATTTACAAGACTTAGTGGCACAGCATTCTGCTTTTTTTTTGCCAGTGGCGCAGACAGTAGTTTAACTTAGTTGATTTATCGTTTAAGGTTGGATTTTTTTTGAATCATTTTTAGCCGGGTTGTGTAGATAGAATCACCACTTAATATAGCTGATCGTGCTAAAAGACGTCCATTTTCCCAATTTGATAACCCTAGTTCAGGTGCTAATAAGGCATATTGGCCATCAACCCAACGTGTCATGCCATTTCCTACAAAAGGCGCATTGATATGATTAAAAAAATGGGTTAGTTCTGTTTCATTTTGAGTAATTAAACTGGCAACAAATTGTGGTGAATAGGTGTTGTATAAGTTGATTGCTTCATCGATCGATTCGACTACAATTAATGTTATTTCAGGTGTCTTTTCCCATTCCCATTCGGTACCTATTTTTGTTATATCGATAGTTTCAAATTGATTTTCTTGTTGGGTTCCGGTTGCTCGTGTTACCTTAATTTTTAGCTTAAGTTTATCATTTGATATGTATGCTAATGAATTAGATTCTATATGTACTTTGTAGGATTCATTAAGATTTTTTCCAGCTTGCTCTAAAGCATTAAATGTTGTTGAGAGTAATGTCTCTTGATGTGATTTTAAGATACAGATTGTGTTAAGGGTATTACATACTTTTCGATCTAAGGATCCTATGATGGCATCTTGTAATCGTTGAGGATTAGTTGATTCAGAGGTCATCATCCATGCACCACCTGTCCCATGTAAGCTTACCGGTACGCCATGTTGATAGGCTATACTGCCTAATACGCGTGTTGCATGCCCACTGCCTCTAGCAACTGCTAGGTTTAAGTTTTTGTTGGAAAATAAGGCCCATGCGGTTGCTCTAGAAGTGTGGTCAAGGAGTCTAATACAATTTCGAGATAGATTTGCTTGATCTAAGGCTGGATATAAGGCTAGTTCCATAATAGCTTTGGCGGTTTGTAGGGCATCTTGGCCAACTCGAAATACGACGGTATTACCACTTTTTAGCACACCTGTTGCATCGGCAATAACATTAGGACGTCCTTCAAATACAAACCCAACAACCCCTAATGGATTTTTTAATAATTCTACGGACCATGTTTCATGGGGTATTGTTTGTATCTTGGATAAGCGTTTGAGGGGTTGGTTCTTAAATTGTTGAAGTCCTTCTATCATGTTGTTACGGCATGTGTCATTTGCTTCTAAGCGTGTTGTAGATTTCTTTTTTTCTTTTGCTACTTTTATATCATAATGATTAATCGTTTGTATTTTTTCCCAGATAGTATCATTGGCTAAATTAGTACTAAATTGGTCAAAAAATGTATTAATTTGTTCGTCTGTTGCGGATGCTAATTCATAAAATCCTTCTTTAGCTAGCTTAATTTCTTTTGCTACTAAGTCGGTTGCAAATTTAGGGATATGAATAGGTTCGTTTGAGTCAGGGATAAAAATTAGTTTATCATCTTCTTTAAAATCATTACTTAATTCTTGTGTAACGGTATATATTTGATTACCGTTATGAATAAGTTGCATGCCTTCTGTTAATGTTGTTAATTTTTTCATTGTAGATTTGTTGGTATATTTTAGCATAGCTGTTTGTTTTTCGATATAATAGTAATGATTGTAACGAAAAAATGGAATTAGCAAAAATGTTTGCAAAACAGGGTATAAAGATATTTCAAAACGCTTTAGAACGTTTAAAACTTGGTGGTTATTTATATATAATATCTTATCTTAAGTTTGAACACGATGATATGAAATTAGCTATTAATCTTAAATAAGATATTGATGCGAAGTCTCCATATAATTGTTGTTTTTCTGGAGTTGCAGGAATAGCGCAATATGCATCATTATTTCATAAACCCCTTTAAGTAGAGTTAGGAAATGAGCAATAGGATAAGGTATTATCGATTCATTTAGAATGTATACTCAGGTAGATGGGTTTTATTTATTATATTAATTAGTTAGAAAAAATGACATTATTAAATCTGTAAGACTAATTAAAATAATTATTATTGTGGGCCATTTTTTAAATGAAATTATTTTTATATTTTGATTTTTTAACCATTTGCTTGCGGCTGTAATCATGATTAATGTGCCGGACATTTCTAAACCATCTTCAAAAAACCAGCCAATGTTTTCTAATATGGAATTAGTATCTTTATATGAGTATGTTACGACTTCCATAATAGCTGATCCTGAAATGTAGACGAAGCCTGAAATAATTAAATATTTCATTAAATAAGATGGGATTGTTGCTAAGAATCGAATAGAACTAAGTAGAAGAATTAATGCGAGTGATCCGTAAACCCACACCCAGATAGGAATATTAAATAGACCTAATCCATAGATATTTAATGATGCATCATGAATAGCAAACCATTCGTCGCATGCTAAAAAAATAGCAATGTAACTGATAAGATGCCAATGTTTTTGGTGAATTGTTACGTTTGATGCGATGGTTCTAAAATAACAACCTAGTAATATAAATAAGCCTGCAGAAAAAAGAGCAGTTATATTTTTTTCATAACCAAAGTAAAAAATAGTTTTTAGTAGTGATTTGTTTTGTTCAGTATTATCTAGTCCAAAAGTTGTGATTACAGCTAAAATGTGACCGATACAAATGATTGTAAATAAGCTAAAACACCATTTTAATAGTGTAGATGATTTGATATTGATCATGAAATTTTAATTATATTCTTTTTTATTTAAAATTAACAGTTTGTATGGTTTTTTCTTGTTATCCTACTTTTTTTATCCTCTTTTCTATACGTAGGATTGTGTTTACGCTTTATTTATTTTTTATTATACTTTATTTTTATTTTATAGATTATTTAAATTTATTTTTTAGTTAAGTGTTATGTTAAATAAAATATACTATGTGATTATAAAAATTAAGATTTAGAATTATTTTACTATTTCTTAAAGTGGTGGTATTAGAAAAATTTGAATCGTTTTTATTTTAGATATTTTTTATGTTGGGAAATATTTAACGTTGTATTTTAAAATCTTTAAAAATATCTTAATGTAAGATCTATATTACGGGAGTTTTTTATGTGGAAAGAAAAAGTAAGTTTTAGTGGTATAAGACGTTGTATTCAAACGAAAACCCTATTAAAGCCTGATAATAAGGGTCATTTTAATACAGGTATGGAGTCTAATCGTACTATAGCAGCAACAAATATTCAAAAAGTTGTTAGAGGAAACGTAGATAGAGATAATATTAGTATGATTAGAAAGACTAACGTTGTTAGAGACTATTTAGCTAAAGAATTTAATACTAATATGTTTAACTTATCTAAGAATTTATTTGCTCTTGCTAATATCTATCAACAATTAGGAGATAGAAATAAATTTTTAGACTGTTTATTTGATATTCAACAGTATCTGCGTTTTTCTATCGACTCATTTTCTAACTCTGATGTACCTACTGCTTCCACCTCTATGTCTGCCGTACCAATTGTTTCATCTTCTATATCTTTGGATTTATTAAAATTAGTAGACACTTATTTAGATATGGATAACAGATCATATGCTGTATATTTATTAAACAATTTAGCAAGCTTTCGTAGAAACGATAGAGGTATTAATTTTCTTTTGGAATTTAAAAACAAGTTAGAAGATGTATCTGAAGAGGACATTTATTTTGATGCAAAAATACATACTATAAAATCCCAATTATATTTTGACAAAAATAATAAAAAAACAAGTCTTGTATCAGAAGAATATAAAAAATATTTGGAGAGACATCCAGCGGTTAATCTTAAGTTTGCTGAAGTATATTGTAAATTAGAGAAGCCGTTAATTGCTAAATGTATATTATTTTTATTAAAAGATCATCCAGATGATACTGTACGGGCAGATGTTGTAAATTTTTGTGTTCAATTTTATTCTGCTGATCCTTCTTTTTTTAAAGAAATTTTAGAAGAAAAAAAAGAGTTTTTATTAGACTCTACACCCAGGTATGAAATGGTTATTTCTCCTATTAATAACATTATTACTGTTTTGTCTGATTGTTTGGAATCTGGGGATGCTGTAGCTGTTCGTACTTTGTTATGTTTTGTTGAGCCGCTTTCAAGGATGTTAGTGGATTTAAACAGCTCTTATGACTTAGATATGTGTTTTACGGGGTCTATGAAAATGCGATTAGAGAAGGGTCTAAAGAATGTAATAGGTGTATATCCTTCAGATAAGCAACTGACTCAATCATGTAAGATAGCTATAAAAGATCAATTGAGGTCGCAACTTTTAATACTTAGATATTTAGCAAAAATTCCTGGTGATTATTCTGCGTTATCTTTTTTATCTATACCTGATGATTTAGCTGATCGGATAAATAAAAAAGAGAATATTATGCTAAATTGGAACTCTGATTCTAACATAATAAATTCATTGCGTGATACTATTAATACTATTGAATTAGACCCATATTCTTGTCTTAGGCATAGTTTAGTTGTTGCTACTGGAGTAATAGATGACTTTATATTTGATGAATATTTATTTTCTGATTCTGATACATTAATAGCTTTTATAAAATCATGTGCTCAAAAGAGATTTTTTAGTGACAGACAAAGGGCTATTTTGCATGAAATATATAAAATTAGTATAGGAGAAAATAAATCTAAAATAGATTTTCAATTAATTGAAACTGTAAAAGATTGTAACGTAAATATGGAATTAGCAAAAATTTTTTCTCAAATACGAGGTAAAGATTATGGTTTGAGATTATTTGAAAATATAAGATCAGATATCGAAAAAAAATCTAAGAGTTATGGTGTGTTAGATAATCTTTATTTATTATACCAATTAGCAGATACTTATTTGGATTGTGGTGAACCTAAAGAGGCACGTAAAATAATTGATAAAGCTGAAAGCATTGAATCTCGGCTAGATCATCCTGATTTTAAGGGTTTTTATGAGAAGAAAGCTTTGGTTTATTTAAAGATAGGACAGATTCAGAAGGCCACCGATTGTTTAAATTATTTAAAAAATTCTGCTAATGGGAATATTAATAGTAAGGTTTTGGAGATTTTAAACGCTTTTTTAGAAGGGGCTTAGTTTGATTGATATTTGTATTTTTATGATGGGATACTGCTTAACTCTTTTTTTTACGTTATAATTTTCTTATGAAACAATTTTGGATTGTTATAGTTAGTATGTTATGGTTTTCTATAGTTATTATGGGAGTAGAAGAACGACCTTATACGGTTATTAAACAAGATGGAAAAATTGAAATTCGTGATTATCAACGTGTTGTTAGTGCTGAAGTAACTACGATGGGGGATCGTGGCGAGGCTGCTAGTAATGCTTTTCGGATTTTAGTTCGTTTTATTCAAGGTCAAAATACGACTCAAACATCAATTGCGATGACGGCACCTGTCTCTCAAAGTCGTGCTGATGATCAAGGTTGGAATGTTAGTTTTTTTATGCCCAATCATATGCATTTAGATAAGGTGCCGGATCCTATAGATTCTCGAATACGTATTAAAGAATTAACGGGTACTCATTATGCGGCTATTCGATTTTCTGGATTTAGTAGTCGTCATAATTTAGCTAAACATGAAGGAAAGCTTCGTGATTATTTGATTAAACATAAGTATGATTTTGTAGATAAACCTACTTATGCATTTTATAATCCGCCTTATGTTCCTCCATTTTTTCGTCGTAATGAAGTTTTGTTTGAAATTATAAAAACGTTATAAAAATTATTTAATAATTACTTAATATAGAATCACTGGCAAAGCAAAGTGGTTCAATTTCTTCATTGGATAGAGATGGGGGCTCAATGTTTATGAGTGGTTCTATAAGCTCTTTTTCAGCTTGTATTGGTTCTGAGGTATTATCTATTGTTATCTGGGAATCTCTCATCGTACCTATTATAATATCTTAAAATTTCTTGATATCATAATGGTTTTTTCTGATGTGATTTATGGCTTGTTTTTTGTGAACTCATGTACCTCTTGAGAAATCTTCATTGAACAAAATTTAGGTCCACACATTGAACAAAAATGAGCTACTTTAGCACCTTCTGCTGGTAATGTTTCATCATGGTAGGCTTTAGCAGTTTCTGGGTCTAAGCTTAAATTAAATTGATCTTCCCAGCGGAATTCGAAACGTGCTTTTGATAATGCATCATCACGTTCTTGTGCTAAAGGATGTCCTTTTGCGAGGTCAGCGGCATGTGCTGCTATTTTATAAGCAATGATACCTTCTTTTACATCATTTTTATTTGGGAGGCCTAGATGTTCTTTAGGAGTTACATAACAGAGCATTGCAGTTCCGTACCATCCAATTTGAGCAGCTCCAATTGCACTGGTAATATGATCATAACCTGGGGCTATATCGGTAGTAAGTGGGCCTAATGTATAAAAGGGTGCTTCTTTACAAATATCTAGTTGTTTTTCCATATTTTCTTTTATTAAATGCATGGGAACGTGACCTGGACCTTCTATCATTGTTTGAATATCATGTTTCCAAGCTATTTCAGTTAATTCTCCTAATGTTTTTAATTCAGAAAATTGAGCATCATCATTGGCATCTTGAATAGATCCTGGACGTAACCCATCTCCTAAACTAAAACTAATATCATAGGCTTTCATAATGTCACAAATTTCTTCAAAATGGGTATAAAGAAAGTTTTCTTTATGGTGGGTCATACACCATTTTGCCATAATAGCGCCACCACGTGAGACAATGCCTGTTAAACGTTTTTGAGTTAATTGAATATAGGCTAAGCGCACACCGGCATGAATTGTAAAATAGTCGACCCCTTGTTCTGCTTGTTCTATTAAGGTATCTCGATATAGTTCCCAGGTTAGATCTTCAGCGATTCCGTTTACCTTTTCTAATGCTTGATAGATAGGAACAGTTCCTATGGGTACAGGAGAATTACGTAAAATCCATTCTCTAGTTTCATGGATATTTTGACCTGTTGATAAATCCATTACGGTATCGCCACCCCAACGAATGGACCATGCCATTTTTTCTACTTCTTCAATGATGCTAGAAGTAATGGCAGAGTTACCAATATTAGCATTAATTTTCACTTTAAAATTTCGGCCAATAATCATGGGTTCTAGTTCAGTGTGATTTATGTTCGCGGGTATAATGGCTCTTCCTTTTGCGATTTCTTGTCTTACAAATTCAGGTTCACAGTTTTCTCTGATAGCTACATATTCCATTTCAGCTGTAATAATACCTTTTTTGGCATAATGCATTTGAGATACGTTGTGATTTTCTTTTGCTTTTAAGGGATTACGTCTATTAGGAAATTGGATGGTTTGTTTACCTTGATTAAGGTTTCTTGTATGGTAATAAATAGAACTTGCCGTTGTTAGTCTTTCTGTATCATTTCGTTCTTGAATCCATTGTTTTCTTATTTCGGGTAACCCAATCTCAATATTTTTTTTATAGTGAGGATCCGTATAAATTCCTGAGCAATCATAAACATTAATGGGATTATTTTTTTCTTTTTTTGTATCGGTATTGGTATCTGATAAGCTGATTTGTCGAAAAGGTACTTGAATATCTTTGAATTGCTTACCTTGAATATATATTTTTTTTGACGATGGTAAAGGTTCATAATTTATTGATACATGTTTTGGATGTTGTTTTTGTTTTTCTTTTTGTATTTTTGCGGGGTTTCTTATAGCCATGTTTTTCCTTTAAATGTTATGTTTTGCAATTTTATCATATTTTTGTTTTATAAAACATAAAAAGGCCTTTAGAAATAAAGGCCTTTTTTATTATTACTATGTGGTTTTAATTTAGAAGTATAGTCCGTATTTTAAAATAACACCTGCAAATACAATGGAAACGATAGTCATTAATTTAATAAGTATATTTAATGATGGTCCGGAAGTATCTTTGAATGGATCGCCAACTGTATCTCCAATAACAGCTGCTTTATGAGAATCTGATCCTTTTCCACCGCCATTACCTGCTTCAATATATTTTTTAGCGTTATCCCATGCTCCTCCAGCATTATTTAGCATAATAGCTAATGTAAATCCTGTTGTTAATGTTCCTGTTAACAAGCCTAAGACACCAGGGATATGAAATAATAAGCCTACTATAATTGGGATTGAGATAGCTAATGTTGAGGGTAATATCATCGCTTTTAGGGATCCTGTTGTTGAAATGCTAACACATTGAGCATAATCAGGTTTTGCTGATCCTTCTAAAATTCCTTTAATTTCTCTAAATTGACGTCTTACTTCATTTACCATAGCGGCAGCTGCTTTACTAACAGCTGAGATAGTTAACGCACAAAATACAAAGGTAGCCATTGAACCAATAAAAATTCCACATAAAAACTTTGGATTAATAATATTTATTTGGAAAATATATACTAATTGTTCAATAGTTAAAGCATCAATATTTATCATGTTTTTTGCTGTTATTGCTCCATTTGTAAATCCTATATTGCCAATATAATGGATACCTTCTCCTGCAATATTACTTAACCATTGTTTAATGGTATCTAGATAGGCTGCTATTAATGCAAGTGCTGTTAATGCTGCTGATCCAATTGCAAACCCTTTTCCAGTTGCTGCTGTCGTATTTCCTAATGAATCTAAGGCATCTGTTTTTTCACGTACTTCGCCTGGTAAACCTGCCATTTCTGCATTCCCTCCAGCATTATCAGCGATTGGGCCAAATGCATCAGTTGCAAGTTGAATTCCTAATGTTGATAACATACCAATGGCGGCAAATGCGATTCCATAAATTCCTTTTGTAATATCACCAAAACCACCTGTAAATGCGAATGATAACATAATTCCAATAACGATTGTGATTACAGGAATTCCGGTAGAAATCATTCCTGTTGAAATACCACTTAAGATATTAGTTGCAGGACCTTCTTTACATGATTCTGATATTTTTTGGGTTGGGCTAAAAGTATCTGATGTGTAGTATTCGGTTGCTTGTCCTATTATAAATCCAGCAATTAAACCTACAGATACACTACCAAATAATCCCCAAGAAATAATTCCTGTCATTGCTAATGTAGCTACTGATGCTAGAACTAATATAGCAGATAGACTCGTTCCTATTAGTAGAGAATGTAATAATTGTTTTTGTGTAGCTCCTTCTTTTGTTCTAATAAAGAAAATTCCTATTAATGAACAAATAATTCCAATGGCAGCTACAACCATAGGAATAATAATATTTCCGATTCCCATCGATGAACTATTAATTGCAATGGATGCGCCTAATGCAGTTGCTGCTAAGATGGATCCACAATATGACTCATATAAATCGGCTCCCATTCCAGCTACATCACCAACGTTATCGCCTACATTATCTGCAATCGTTGCAGGGTTCTTTGGGCTATCTTCAGGAATTCCAGCTTCTACTTTACCTACTAAATCTGCTCCAACATCAGCTGCTTTTGTAAAAATACCGCCACCAACTCTTGCAAATAAAGCCATTACTGATGCTCCCATGGCATACGTTAACATGGTATTTGATATTGTTACTAATTTTGCTTTTTGAAAGGCTATCGATTCTATAATAGTTGGTGTTAATTCAGAGTGCCCTAATTTTGCTATTATAGGAGCTGCAACATTAAATAAGTTTTGGTCATAGATTACATTTAATACTAGAAACCAAATAGAAATATCAAGTAATCCAAAGCCAACAACAACAAGGCCCATAATAGCGCCGCCTCTGAATGAGACTGTTAATCCTTTGTTTAATGATGTTTGGCAAGCTGCCGCTGTTCTTGCTGATGCATTAGTTGCTGTTTTCATTCCTAAATAACCTGAAACAGCGGACCATAATCCCCCACTTAGAAATACAAATGGGACAAATATACTTTGAACACCTGAAAATGCCATTAAGCTTAATAATATAAAAATAATTCCAAATACAATGGCAACAACTTTGTATTGTTGTTTTAGGTATGCCATGGCACCTTCTTTAACGTAGCCGGCAATTTCTATCATGGTTTCATTTCCTTCAGGTAAACGTAATAGTTTTCTGAAAAATGTAAATGCGATTAATAATGCTACTATCGCTGATAGTGGAGCTATCCACCAAAATAAGGGTAATACGCTGATCATATGTTGACTCCTTAATTTCTATATTTTTTTATAGAAAATGATAATGGCACATTATACAGTAGTTGGTAGTATTGTCTAGATATAGCGTTAATTACTTGCTAATTTTTTTACTAAAATAATACTTGCAGTTCCTATTATGATGTTTGGAAACCATGCCGCAATGATGGGAGGCAATGTTTTTGATAAACCTAATCCGCTTCCTATTGCCATTAAAATGATATAAGCAAAAATGATGATTAAACTTAATCCTATTCCCATAGCAGATGAGCTTCGATGTGGTTTTAGTCCCATAGCAGCTCCTAGAAAACAATAGATTAATGATGAAAATGCAATTGCATTTTTCATATGTAAGTCCATGATTAATTTAATTGGATCTTTTCCTGTTTTACTTAAAAAATCTATTTTTTCTTTTAGTTCTTTTTGATTCATTTCTTCTGTGCTTTTTTTTCTATTTCCTAAATTAATTGGGTTAATATTTATATTGATGAATTCTTTTTTAAATTTAATTACAGATATTTTACTGTGATTGTCTGTTTGAAAAATATGCATAATTCCATTAAAAAAAACCCACCCACCGCCATCAATCCATTGACCAGTTTTTGATCTGATTAATCGTTCTAAATTTCCTTTTTCATACTCAGCTATGGTTATGTTTTTAAATTCTAAACCGTTTTTTTCGGCTATATTGATAATTCGATAGGGTAAGTTGTTTTTGTATTCGGTCACATTAATGTTAGATTGAATATTTGGTTTATTAGTATTTTTATAGTTTAGTAATAAATTTTTGGCGGTTGTTGATGATGTTGGAATTAATACTTCGCTAAACCATAAACTTGTTAAACTGATAAATAAACCAACAAAAAATACCGGTATTAGTAGTCTTGCTATGCTAATACCGGTAGATCTTAATGCTAGTATTTCTAGGTCATTTGCTAATCGTCCAAATACGGTTATTGTAGCAAATAAAATTGACATTGGAATTGCTATTCCAATTACATATGGAAGTTTAAGAATAATTATAAATAAGACAGTCATGAAAGGTATATTATATTTAACAGCCGTTCCTATTAAATCAAATAAAACAGTGCTTCCTAATAGAATGATTGTAAATGCTAAAATACCACTTAAAAATGGGGTGAGTAATTCTTTAATGAGGTACCGATCAATTAATTTCATAAACTAAAATCATTGCCTAAGTAAAATTTTTTGGCAATTGGGTCTTTTACGATTTCTTTTGGTTTTCCAGATAATATAAGTTTACCTTTGTGAATTATATAGGCTCGATCTGTTATTTCTAATGTTTCTCTTACGTTATGATCTGTAATTACAATTCCAAGATTTCTTTCTTGTAATGATTTAATGATATTTTGAATCTCATGTACTGCGATTGGATCTATACCTGCAAATGGTTCATCCAATAAAATAAATTCAGGATTGGTTGATAAGGTTCTTACAATTTCAACACGTCTTTTTTCTCCACCTGATAATTCAATACCTTTAGAATGTCGTAGATTTAAAATTCCCATTTCTCCTAATAATTCTTTTAACCGTTTATCATAATTTTTTTTTGGTATGTTATCTAAAATTTCCCATAATATGTATATGTTTTCTTCAACGGTTAATTTTTTGAAAATGGAAGATTCTTGGGGTAGATATCCAAGACCTAAGCGGGACCGTTTGTACATGGGAATAGTGGTAATGTCAGTATCATTAAAGTAAATGGAACCACTATCCGGTTTTACTAAACCGGTAATCATGTAAAAGGTTGTTGTTTTTCCAGCTCCGTTAGGTCCTAGTAGTCCAACAATTTCCCCTTTTTTCATATCAATAGAAATATTGTCTACAACTTTTCTTTTTGAATAACTTTTGATTAACTTTTTTGTTTTAATCATATTTGTTATTTTGCAAAAAATTCAGACCGTGTTTCTCTTACAACGGCAACTTTAACTTCTCCGGGATAATCTACTTGAGATTCTACTTTTTTAGCAATATCTTGTGCTAACTTAAAAGTGCTTTCGTCATTAATGTTTTCTGGATTAACGATGACCCGAATTTCTCTACCTGCTTGAATAGCATAGGCTTTTGTTACTCCATCAAAAGACATGGCTGTTTTTTCAAGTTTTTCAAGTCGTTTTATATAGGTTTCTAATGATTCACGTCTTGCACCAGGTCTTACTGATGAAATAGCATCAGCTACCATAACTAATACAGCCTCAATAGTTTCAGGAGGTTCTTCTTCATGATGTGCCATAATACAATTTAATATTTCACTAGATTCTCCATATTGTTCACATACCTCTTTTCCTAGAGTTGTATGGGATCCTTCTCGTTCAAAGTCTAAGGCTTTTCCAATATCATGTAACATGGCTCCACGTTTTGCTAAGGTAACATTTACACCTAGTTGTGCTGCCATAACACCTGCAATATGTGCTGCTTCTAAAGAGTGATATAAGATGTTTTGTCCAAAACTACTTCGATAATGTAATTTGCCCATTAGTTCTATTATTTTTGGATGAAATTCTAATCCTAATTTATCAGCTGCTTTTTCTCCATGATCAATAATTAGTTCTTTAAGTTCTTCTTTTGATTTATCATATTCTTCTTCAATTTTACTGGGATGAATTCGTCCATCTTCTAATAATTTTTTCATTGTAATTTTTGCTGTTTCTCTTCGAATTGGGTCAAATGCAGATAAAATTACGGTTCCTGGGGTATCGTCAATAATGACATCAACTCCTGAAATTAACTCAAATGTTCTAATATTTCGACCTTCTTTACCAATAACTCTTCCTTTCATATCTTCATCAGGCAGTTGTACGGTGCTGGTTGTAATACTGGCAACATGATCTACGGCTGTTCGTTGTATAGCGTCGGTAATAATTTCTGTTGCTCGTCGTGATGCTGCTTTTTTTCCTTGATCTTCAATCGATTTGATTAATTTTCCAACGCGTTGACGTGATTCTCTTTCGATATTTTCAAATAATTTTTTTTCAGCATCTTCTTTTTTCATGCCTGCAACGTTTTCTAGTTCATGTGATAGTTTGCTAATAATATCTTTTTCTTTGTCTTGTAAGGTTTTAAGTTTTTCTTTTTCTTTTTCTACAAATTCCATTTTATGGGATAATTGATTTTCTTTTTCATGGATTCGCTTTTCATGTTCACCTATTGTTTTGTGTCGTGCTTTAATTTCATTTTCAGCTTCTTGAATTAGTTTCGATTTATAGCGTTTAATCTCATGTTGGGCATCGCTTAAAATTCTGTCAGCTTGTTTTTTGGTTTTATTTAATAGGTCTTTAGCCTCGTTATTTGCTTTTTTTAATTTAGAATCGGTTAATGTTTTTTTAATATAATATGTTGATATTGCAAAACTTATGATACCAATTCCTATTGTGAATGGTATTGTTAATGAACTCATTTTTTAACTGTCTCCTTTTCTTGTTTTGGTTCTTCTTTTTTGTTTGATTTATTTACTTTTTCTTTAATTTTCTTTTCTATTTCTTTACTTGATTCAGGATTATCGATTAAATATTTTTTTGCGTTATCTTTTCCTTGCCCCATTCTATTTCCGTTATATGAAAACCATGTTCCACTTTTTTCTATAATATCAAATTCAGTTGCTAAATCAATTAAATCTGCTTCATATGAAATTCCTTCGCCAAATTTTATTTCTACTTCTGTAAAACGAAAGGGTGGGGCTACTTTATTTTTTACAATTTTTATTTTTGATACGATACCATAAATATCGACACCTTTTTTTAAGGTTTCAACACGTCTAATATCAATTCGAATTGAAGAATAAAATTTTAATGCTCTTCCTCCTGGTGTTGTTTCTGGATTTCCAAACATAACACCTAATTTTTCTCGAATTTGGTTTACAAAGATTACAACACAGTTAGATTTATTAACAATGGCTGTTAATTTACGTAATGCTTGTGACATTAGTCGAGCTTGCATTCCCATTTGGGCATCGCCCATATCACCTTCAATTTCTGATTTTGGGACTAAGGCTGCAACAGAGTCAATTACAATTAAATCGATGGCGCCTGATCGTACTAACGTTTCAGCGATTTCTAGGGCTTGTTCTCCATAATCAGGTTGCGATAGTAATAAACTATTTAGGTTTACACCTAGGTTTTCTGCATAATTAGAATTTAATGCATGTTCAGTATCAATATAGGCACATGTTCCGCCTGATTTTTGAGCTTCTGCAACAGCATGTAAGGATAATGTGGATTTTCCAGATGATTCTGGACCATAAATTTCTATAATTCTTCCTTTCGGATATCCTCCAATTCCTAATGCAAAATCTAGTGATAAGGCGCCAGAGGAAATTGTTTCAATTTCATTGACAGGATTATCACCTAATTTCATGATGGATCCTTTTCCGTGTGCTTTTTCTATTTGTGATAAGGCAAATTGTAATGCTTTTGTTTTATTATCTTCCATATTTAACTCCTTTTATTTATGATTGGGTATTTTATAAATAACATTTTTAAATAACCGAAAACGCTGTTAATAATTTGATTATAGCGTATTTCTTGTGATCCACTACATTCTATTATACGACTTATAGTGTTGTTATAAAATGAATAACCAATATAAATTTTATTTTCTTTTTCTTCAAAATCATGAATTCCTGCTACGGCGATTCCAATATGTGTTTGATATCGCTTTGTTAGGAATGATGCTGTGTTTTCTACAAAGGTTTTATTTGGGGGAATTTCATATAAATTAGAGGGAGCGTTTAGTAGCGTGTTAAATGATAGAGCATCATTGCAAATGAGGTGCATATTTTGTGATACGTTTTCTAAGAGTATTTTGCTGTAATATGATAATAGTCCATTTGTAAACATATCTAGGATAACTATTTTAGGGTTTATTGCTTGAAAATAGGCAGTCAAATCGTTTTTTAATTGTTTGTTATAGTCTATTGTTGCTACATCTAATTCTGTTTGAAATTGGTTCATTTTTTCCTCTTTTTAGAGGGAACTATAGGTGGTTTAAACAGGTTGAGTTTGAGCGTTGTTTAAATCTTTTTTTATTAATTCGATTTTATCAACGTTTTCCCAGCTTAAATTTAAGTCGTCTCGTCCAAAATGCCCATAGGCTGCAACTTGTTTAAACTGTGGTTTTCTCAAATCTAATGTTTCTATAATTCCTTCTGGTGTAAGATCAAATGTCTTACGAATTGTTTTGATGATATCGTCATTTGAAAAAGGTGACGATTCATATGTATCAACAAAAATTGAAATTGGTTCAGCTACACCAATGGCATAGGATAATTGAACTAAAATTTCATCGCAAATACCAGCGGCAACACAATTTTTGGCTATATATCGTGCCATATATGTTGCTGATCGATCTACTTTTGTTGCATCTTTTCCTGAAAATGCACCTCCTCCATGTGGGGCCCATCCTCCATACGTATCTACTATTATTTTTCTTCCTGTTAGCCCTGTATCACCATGTGGTCCTCCAATAACAAATCGACCTGTTGGATTTACATATAATTGATACTCATCTTGTAATAGATTTTCGGGGATAACATTTGGAATTAAATATTGTCTTATATCATGTTCGATTTGTTCATGTGCAATGTCTGGATCGTGTTGTGTTGAAATCACAATGGTATGGATTTTTTTTGGTTTTCTATTTTCATATTCTACTGTTACTTGTGCTTTTGAATCAGGCCTTAAATAATGTAATGTTTTTTGTTTACGTAATTCAGAACATTTTTTCATTAATTTATGAGAATAATATATAGGTAATGGCATTAGTACATCCGTTTGGTTGCAGGCATATCCAAACATAATGCCTTGATCTCCAGCTCCTAATTCTTTAAAAATTCCGGACCCTTTATTTATGCCTATTGCTATATCTGGAGATTGTTCATGAATGGTAGACATAACATTGCAATCATCGGCAGCAATGCCATAGGTTGATTTTGTATAACCTATTTCTCTTAATGTATCTCTGACAATACGCTGTGTATCAAGCCAGCCTTTTGTTGTTACTTCGCCTCCTACTAATACGAGGCCTGTTGTTGTGTATGTCTCAACGGCAACTCGACTGCTTGGGTCTTGTCTTAAGGCTTCGTCTAATAAGGCATCTGATATTTGATCACATAGTTTGTCTGGATGTCCTTCTGAAACTGATTCTGATGTGAATAAATATGACATTTAATTTCCTTATAGTGCTACAAAATTGCTAGTTTATTATAGGATGTTTTATTTTGAAACACAATTATTATTGATTTTTATGCTGGTTTTTTTATGTTTATAATATCCATTACAGATAAGGCTGTTTGTAATGCTTGAATTCCTACTTTTCCATGGATTAATGGTTTTTTATTTTCTTTAATACATAATAAAAAATGATTTAATTCTTCTTTTAGAGGTTCTTTTTTTTCAATGTTTATTTGGTGTTCTGTTGGATTTCCAAATTTGATAATGAAATCACCGAAATCATCATGGTCTTCATGGTAATTACTTTCATATAATTTTAGTTCTTGTGTCATATAATTAAGTTCAGCATATCCTTTTGTTCCTGTAACTGATAATTTTCGTATCCGAATCGGAGTGATCCAATTGACTTGCATCATTCCATTTTGATCGCCATAGGTTAACATGATTTCTGCATAATCTTCTCTACCATTAATTAAGGCACTTCCTGCATTGCCATAAATATTGTCAGGTTGTTTATTTAATATATATGAAAAAATATCGATGTCATGTACTGCTAAATCAATGATAACGTTGGCGTCTTTTATTTGTGCTGGAAATGCACCTACTCGACGTGAGATTAAGGATGTTACTTTTCCTAATTCATCATTATCAATAATTTCCTTTAGTTTTTGAACAGCTGGGTTAAATCGTTCAATATGACCTATCATGACAATAGTATGGTTTGTTTGTGCTAGTTTAAGTAATTTTTCTGCTTTTTCTACTGTATCACAAATTGGTTTTTCAATTAAAACATGAATTTTGTTTGAAATTACTTCAAAGGCTATTGGATAATGTAAAGCTGTTGGGACGGTAATACTGACTGCGTCAATACTTTCATTCTCTAGCATTTTTGTTAGATCTGTATAGCCTTTACAGTTATACTTATTTCCAAATTCGTTGGTTAGATTTTCTTGTAAATCACACACAGCAACTAATTCGGCATTTTCGATTTCACTATAATTGCGAACATGGTGCTTTCCCATGTTTCCTAATCCAATAACAGCTACTTTTACTTTAGTTTGCATGGCTATATTTAATCATAAATTTTTTTTTTTGACAGCTATTATTAATTTAGTTTGTTAGTTTTCTTGTTGACAGGTTATGCCTATTTAGCTATAAATCAACTTTGATTTAGTTTAATTAAGGAGTTTTTAATGTCTGTAACTCAAGAAAATAATGATTTAAAAGAAGAGTCGGTTCAAAATGATTCTGTTGATGTTGAACCTGTTGATCTTGATGCTCTAAAACAAAAATCAACAAAGAAACCTAAAAAAAATGCTAAAAAAAATAGTTCTAATTTCAATAAAGAAGTTATTCAATTACAAGAACAATTAGAAGCTGTTATTAAAGAACGGGATGATTTAGCTGCACAATCTCAAGCTGATCAAGATGCTGCGAAAGCTGGTAAAGAAGAAGCTCTTCGATATATGGCAGAGCTTGAAAATTTTAAACGTCGTAAAAATCAAGAAGTTGATAATTTTAAAAAATTTGCAGCTGAAAATGTTGTGAAAGAATTTTTGCCAGTGTGTGATAATTTTGCTCTTGCTACGTCTCATGCTAATTCTAGTGATCAATCTTCGGAAGAAGTTATTAAAGGGTTTATATTAATTCAACAACAATTAGATTCGGCTTTGGCTAAATTAGATGTAGTGTCTATTGAAACAAAAGATAAATCATTTGATCCTAACTTTCATCAGGCTATTTCTCAGCAAGCACAAGAGGGAGTTGAACCTAATATGATTGTTCAGGAAGTGCAAAAGGGATACCTTCTTAATGGTAAGGTAATACGTCCTTCAATGGTTATTGTCTCTACTTAAGAATATTAAACAGTTTAATATTCTAATATTTAAGAAATCTGAATTTATGTTTATTGATTTTTTTTAATAACAAGGGAGTAGGGTTGTTCATTTTATGAACACTTAATTAGTTTTTTATGGCGTTTTGTTTTGTTTCTGGTCATAATAGGGTGTGCTTAGGGGGATGAAAGTTGGCATGATAGATAAATTAGTTTAAGTGTCAGAATTTATTAATAAAACTATATTATAAACAAGGAGTAAATTAATTATGGCGAAAGAAAAAATTATTGGAATTGATTTGGGTACAACCAATTCATGTTTTGCAATTATGGAAGGATCTGATTCTACTGTTATTGCTAACTCAGAAGGATCACGTACGACACCGTCTGTCGTTGCTTTCACAAAAGAAAAAGAACGCTTGGTAGGACAGCCTGCTAAACGACAAGCGGTTACAAATCCAGAGTTTACGTTTTATTCAGCTAAAAGTTTAATTGGAAGACGTCTTAAGGAAATTGGTAAGACATTACCGTATAAGCTATCAGAAAGGAAAGGTGGCGGTATTGTTATTAAAGGACCAGAAAAAGATTATACGCCTGCAGAAGTTTCAGCGATGGTTTTACAAAAAATTAAACAAGATGCTGAAAGTTATGTTGGTGAGACGGTTACAAAGGCAGTTATTACAGTTCCTGCTTATTTTAATGATGATCAGCGAAAAGCAACTAAAGATGCGGGTGAAATTGCTGGCTTAGAAGTTTTACGTATTATTAATGAGCCTACAGCTGCTGCATTAGCTTATGGTTTAGATAAAAAAACAGACCAAAAAATTGCTGTTTATGATTTTGGTGGTGGTACATTTGATATTTCTATTTTAGAAATTGGTGACGGTGTTTTCGAAGTTCTTTCAACGAATGGAGATACAACGTTGGGTGGTGATGATATTGATGATCTTATTATTAATTGGTTAGTCGATGAGTTTAAAAAAGATCAAGGTGTTGATCTTAGTAAAGATCAAATGGCTTTGCAGCGCTTAAAAGAATCAGCTGAAAAAGCTAAAATAGAATTATCTTCTACAACAGCTACTGATATTAATTTGCCATTTATTACAGCGGATAGTTCTGGACCAAAGCATTTAAACATTCAATTATCACGAGCTAATTTTGAATCCATGATTAGTGATGTTATAAAAAATTCCTTGGTTCCATGTGAAAAAGCATTAAAAGATGCTGATTTAACTAAAAATGATATTCATGAAGTTATTCTTGTTGGAGGAACTACTCGTATTCCAGCTATCCAAACGGCTGTTCAAGACTTTTTTGGAAAAGAACCTCATAAAGGTGTAAACCCTGATGAAGTTGTTGCGATGGGAGCGTCTATTCAAGGTGCTGTTTTAGCCGGGGATGTTAAAGATGTTGTTTTATTAGATGTAACACCATTATCGCTTGGTATTGAAACTTTAGGATCTGTTTGTACAAAGTTAATTGAACGAAATACGACGATTCCAACATCAAAAAGCCAGGTATTTTCAACAGCTGCTGATAATCAACCTAGTGTTGATATTCATGTATTGCAAGGTGAGCGTGAAATGGCTGCTGATAACCGAAGTTTAGGTCGTTTTGTTCTTGAAGGTATAGCGCCTGCTCCTCGAGGAATTCCTCAAATTGAAGTTACTTTTGATATTGATGCGAATGGTATTTTAAATGTTAAAGCGCTTGATAAAGGTACTGGAAAAGAACAAAAGATTACGATTCAAGCGTCGTCTGGTTTATCGGATGATGAAATTGAAAAAATGAAAAATGATGCTGAAAAATATGCTGATGAAGATAAGAAAAAACGTGAGGAAGTTGATGCTCGTAATGAAGCTGATGCATTAGTTGTGTCAATTGATAAACTTTTAAAAGATAGTGCTGATAAGATTAGTGATGATCATAAAACTAAATTAGAATCAGGTAAAGAAGAGCTTCAAAAAGCTATTCAAGATGGTGATATTGAAGCGATCAAAGCTAAAAAAGAAGAAGTTCAAACCGTGGTTTATGAGGTATCGGCAGAACTATATAAAGAGAACCCTGAAGAAGCAGCAGCTAATGCTGAAGGTGCAACCGGGGATGCTGGTGCGGATGCTAAAGCTGAGGAAGGTTCTACTGATAAATCATCAGAAGAAAATGATGATAATGTGGTAGATGCTGAGTTTTCGGAAGTTAAAAAGTAAGAATTTAGTTTTATTAGGTGGCTCTTTTGAGCCACCTATGTTATAAAACGTCGTAATATTTATGTATAAGGAAATGTAATGTCTCAAGATTTGTATGGTACTTTGGGTGTTAGTAAAGATGCTTCAGCTTCTGAAATTAAGTCTGCATATCGTAAGATTGCTCGAAAATATCATCCTGATGTTAATAAAGAAGCTGGTGCAGAAGCTAAGTTTAAAGATATTCAAAAAGCCTATGCTATTTTATCTGATTCTCAACGTAAGCAACGGTATGATCAGTTTGGTGTAGCGGATGATTCCGCAGCTGGTTCTGGAGGTCCCGGAGCTGGTTTTGAAGGATTTGAAGGATTTTCTGGTAATTTTGGTGGAAATTTTGAAGATATTTTTGATACATTTTTTGGAGGGTCTTCTCGCTCTCAATCGTCCCGTTCTTCTTCAGGAGAAGATTTGCGATTTGATTTGACTATTACGTTAGAAGAAGCAGCGATAGGTGTTGATAAAGATATAGAATTTTATCATTTAGAAAATGATTCGGGGTCTGCTAAAAAATGTTCAGAATGTAATGGGTTGGGACAGGTTAAAGTCGTTCAACGAACTATGTTAGGATCGTTTCAACAAATTTCAACATGTCCCGTATGTAAAGGACGTGGAGTTATCGGCCAAAAAAAGGTTAAAAAGAAGTTAACCATTACTATTCCTGCAGGGATTGAGTCAGGGAACCAATTAAGGGTTTCAAATGAAGGAAATGCAGGGCCTATTGGAGGTTCAGCTGGCGATTTATATGTTTTTATTACAGTAAAAGAACATGATTATTTTCAACGTGATGGGAGTGATATTTATATCACTTTAGAATTGCCATTTACTCAACTTATTTTAGGATGTACGATTGATATTCCTGTTTTAAATGGAGAAGCTACTTTAAAAGTGCCTTCTGGAACTCAAACGGATACTCGTTTTCGTGTTAAGTCAAAAGGATTGCCTCGTATTCAAGGATATGGGAAAGGTGACATGTATGTTAAGGTGATTGCTTTATTTCCTAAACAGTTATCATCGAAAGAAAAAAAATTGGTAGAAGAATTTCAAATATTAAGAGGCGATGAAAAAACAACTCGTAATATTGAAGATTGTATTGTTAAACGGTAGTTGTTAATTGGTTGCTAAATAGATTGTAATATTCTTTTAATGCATTAAGAAGTATTATGTCGTTTTTATTTGTACACGTTTTTAATGTTTCTTCTAATTCATGTTGTTGTTCATCAAACGTTGTTGTTTCTTCTTGATTTCGATACATTTCTTTTGTTATATATCGTGGTTTTAAATATCGGCTTAATAATGTTGGATCTGGGTTTGCTGAAATATTTAAATATAGTCTATTAAATAATTGGATTAAATAATTATCTTGTTTGCTTGTTCTTTTTGATAGTAATTCTTGTAATAGATTAGGATAATTTTCAGGATTTTTAAATAGATCGTGTTTTAATTTATTAAGTGTATCAATATGATGATCAAAGCCTATTTCATGAATTTGGTACTCTATATCCCATTCTTTTTTTATTAATTGAAAATATTCTTTTGAGGATTGTTGGATGGATTGAAATAATGAATCTTTTTCGATTAAAGGGATAATAGCTTGGAATGATTCCGTTTCGGTTTCTATACATGATTCGCCTACAAAGAAATGTTTGTTGCTATTAATGTATTGAATACAACTTAGTTTTTCTTCTTTTGTAATGGATTCCCAAGTTTTTTTTGTAGATAATAATTCTGTCAGATATTTTAGATTTATCATTAATAATGATTTAGGTTGTAATACTAATGTATAAAAATAACGATAAATATATTTTTTTGGATTTGATCCATCTTCTGGAAAATCTCGGTAACGTTGTTTTATAACGGTATTGCTGTGGGTGTTTTCTGGTAGTAATATTGGTTTGAATTCTACTAACCGTTGATTAAATTTTTGTTCTAAATAGGTTACTAATTTTATAGTTAATATTACATCTTCAAACGCATCATGGCTTTGTTCATTGGTTAATAAACCACTTGCTTGTGTGATATCTTCTAATCGAAATGAATAATATTTTTTGTTATTATTTTCAGTTAAAACCCAAGGAAAGTTGTCTTTGTTATAAAATGCTATATTCTGGATCCAGTGCAAAATATCTATGTTTTTTAATTTTCCATTAAAATATGGGTTAAAGCCATAACGTACTAATATATTTCTTAAAAATGATAAATCAAAATTATTTGAATTAAACCCTATGAGTGTTATTTGATTATAGGTTTGAATTAAATTAGAAAAAAAGTTAAATATGTTTTGAGCTGCTTCGTATTCTGGGATTCCTGTTTTTTGAAGGTCCAGAACATTGATTTTATTGGTTAGAATCGCTTTTACTTCTGGACATTGGGTACGGTTTAATTTTATTTTTCCTGTTAACGAATCTAGTGGTTCGTAGTTTGTATCGGTTAATACAAATGCATAGGAAATAATTTGACCTAAAAATTCTCTGCTAGATGTCTCAAAATCATAAAATAAAAACATAATTGATGTTTATATTAGTTTAATTTACGGGATATTCCAAATTATTGTTTTGAAATATACATGTTATTCGTGTACTTTTTCGTTATTAATATAAATGGGTTTATTATGAGACAATATAAGAATTTATGTGGTTTTAACAAATTAGTTGGTTTTTTCTTTTTTGTAATTATTATTATTAGTATATCTGGTTGTAGTTTGGGGGATGCTTTTGTTAATGTTTTTGATGATGATAATAATTCTGATTTTGGAGAGGGGTATTCTTATATAGGTACATCATTTAATTATGGAGATGGTCAACTTCCTACAAAATTTTTACAAAATAATATTTTTTTAAATAATTCTGTAGAAATTTCGGATACCATTAATATTAGTAATGATGTAAATTTAGTCGATTATTTTTTTTATTTTAATGCTTTTTCTAATGAAGATCCTCAATATAAAGAAAAAAAATATTATAATAGTACGTTAATTCTTCCTGCTGAGGATATAGATTATACGTATGAAGAGCAATATCCAACGGTTTCTATTGATAGTTCTGGGACTGATTTTTTTCATGTTAATACTTATGAATTTCCTAACCATCGTTCTAATTATTTTTTTAATTCTGTTTCGCAAGCTTCTAATGTTGTTTGTGTTGAGGGTGATTATATTTTTTGTTCTAATATATATGGTTTGGGGGGCTTTTCAGATCGAGCAAAGATTGTTAGTCCGAATCGGGCTAATAAGTATAATTTTCCTATTATTGCTACAGTTCTTACCCCAACACCTTTGGGGGACAGAGATATTATTGGGTTGGCTCGTAATGGGGTTCCTTTAGCTCAAAGACTTCCTAATACTAAAGAAGATTATCATGATCTTAAATCTCGTTTAGATGAGTATTATGGTTATCCAGCTGATTCTGGTTATTTTTATTTTGCAGAACCTACTTATTTTACGGGATATGAAGATGCTAGTTATTTTTTTGGTTATGATTATACTTATTTTCAAGATGAAGTGGATTCTTCTAAAAGTGTGAGTCGTTCTGATTTGATTGGGATTGCATTAGATGGGTTCCCAATTTATGGGCCAATTGAATATGGAATACAAGAAAAGGTGCCATATGATTTGGATACATGTAGAGGGCATGTTGGGCCCACTGGAGATAAATTTTCGAATACGTATCATTATCATATAAAGCCTGTTGAATATATTGAAGATGGGGATGAAAATTTTTTTATTGAATGTTTTTCAGGTACACTTGTAGATTAAATGTTTTGATTTTATGTTTATAAATTAAATTCTTTAGTTGACAATCGGTGTTTGATATACTAGTATCCTTTACTACTTAAATGATAAGGTGACGTAATATGGTAAATCAAGGTTCAAAAAAATTAGGTTCATTAGATTTAGGGAAAAAAGCCTCTAAAAAAGATTCTTTAATCGAAGATAAAGATATTCCTTATTACAATGTTACTATTACATGTGCCTGTGGTGCTGAATTTGAATCAGGATCAACTTTAGAATCTATTCGTGTTGATATTTGTTCTCAATGTCATCCTTTCTTTACTGGGGATAGCCGTATCTTAGATGCTGAAGGAAGAGTTGAGAAGTTTAGAAAGAAATATAATCTTAAAAAATAATTATTAATGCTTGATCAGTTTCAAGAGATAGAGCTTAAATTTAATGATTTAGAGCGTAAGATGAGTGATCCTGAGTTGATTGCTGATGTAAAGCGATATCAGTCTTTGGTTAAGCAACATTCAGAGTTAAAATTAGGGGTTGAGTTATATCGTCGATTGAAGCTTGTTTTAGATGACTTAAGTGATTTAGATGAGTTAAAAGATGATCCTGATATGACTGATTTTATTATTCAAGAGTCAGAATCATTAACCAAAGAAAAGGATGAACTTGAACGTAAATTAAAACTATTTTTAATACCTAAAGATGTTGAAGATGAAAAAAATGCTGTTATTGAAATTCGTTCTGGAACTGGTGGCGATGAAGCTGCGTTATTTGCCGCTTCTTTATATCGTATGTATACAAAATATGCAGAAGATAATGCTTGGTCTATCGATGTTTTATCTCAAAATGTAACTGGGTTGGGGGGGATTAAAGAAATTTCATTTTCAGTTTCTGGTACTAATGTTTATGGAAAACTAAAGTTTGAAAGTGGGACTCATCGTGTTCAACGTGTTCCTGATACAGAGTCTTCGGGTCGTATTCATACATCGGCTGCTACGGTTGCTATTATGCCTGAAGCCGAGGAAGTTGATGTTGATATTGATCTTAAAGAGTGTCGTATTGATACGTACCGTGCTTCTGGTGCGGGTGGGCAACATGTTAATAAAACAGATTCGGCTGTTCGTATTACCCATTTGCCGTCTGGGTTGGTTGTCGCTTGTCAGGATGAACGGTCTCAGTTTCAAAATAAAGATAAAGCATTACGTTTATTGAGAACAAAGTTATATGAGGTAACTTTAGAAAATAGTAGAAAAGAAGAATCTCAAGCAAGAAAGTTACAAGTAGGTACTGGAGATCGATCTCAAAAAATTAGAACGTATAATTATCCTCAAAGTCGTGTTACAGATCATCGTATTAATTTAACTCTTTATGCTTTGGATGCTATTTTGAATGGAGATTTAAATGTTTTGGTAGATCCATTAATTGAAGCTTACCAACTTGAAAAAATGAAGTCATCTTAGATATTTATTGGTATGGTTTTAGCAGAACTTAATCGAGAGGCTATTGAATTATTGGCAGCTTTTTATCCGGATAGCGCTGAATTTGAGGTTGAATGTTTATTGAAATTTTATTTTAAATTTAGTTCTGTTGATTTTGTAAATTATTTACAAATGATTATTTCTAATGATCAATATGCTGCGTGTATGGCTTTGGTTAAGAGACGTGTAGCTGCTGAACCTTTAGATTATATTATAGGAAATTCTCAATTTATGGGACGTTTCTATGATGTGGGGCCTGGTGTTTTAATTCCTCGTCCTGAAACAGAACTTTTGGTTCAAGAAGCACAGTGTTTAATTCCTCATTACTTTTCATCATCATTTACAGGATTAGAATGTGGATTTGGTTCGGGTATTATTTCTATAGAATTAGCGTTGTCGTTTCCAACTAGTTCATGGTTATCTTTTGATATTTCTAAAGATGCTTTTCATTATGCTTCAACTAATGCGGCTCATTATCAAGTTAATTCTATTGATTGGAAACAATTAAGTTTTTTTGATTCAAAATCTCTTTGGCAGGATAGTGATCAACCTCTATTTTTAGTATCTAATCCTCCTTATATACCTACCAAGGATTTGGATTCTTTGGATAAGTCTGTTAAAGATTTTGAACCTTTAATTGCTTTAGATGGAGGTGAATTGGGCTTGAATATTTATCGTTCTATTTTTTCTTTATCTGAGGATCATCCCTTTGTTATTTGTTTAGAATGTGGTGTTAATCAGTCTGATTTAATCATTGATCTTGCTACTAAGTTTGGGTTTAGATGTATTAATAAAGTGCTTGATTATCATCATATTACACGTGTTTTATCGTTTACGAATCAAGTTTAATATTATATTTTTTAATTTTACTATATAAGGTTGTCCGTGAAATTTTAAGTGCTTTTGCTACTTGTAATAAATTTCCTTTTTTGATTTTTATTGCATGTTCAATAGTTTGTTTTTCGACCATCTCTAAAGGGAGTACTTCTTTACTAGGTTCTGTTAATAATTCAACTTTTTGTTCTGTTAATGATGATACATGTTGTCCTGGTAAAATACTTAATGTGCTGCTGGTAATTGATGCTCCTTGAGCAATTACAAGACTACGTTGGATAACATTTTCTAATTCTCTTATATTTCCTTCCCATGATTGATTTTCAAGAAATAGTAAGGCATCGTTGGTAATTGTAGGGGATGTTATTGATAGCTCTTTTGAATATTTTTGGATAAAAAAATGTGCCAATGCGTGAATATCTTCTTTTCGATTTCTTAGCGGGGGGATGTGAATTGGAAAAATATTAAGTCGATAATATAAATCTAATCGAAATGTTTTATCGTCTACTTTTTGTTTTAAAGATTGGTTGGTTGCTGCAATAATTCGTACGTCAACCTTGATGGATCGTTCACTGCCAATACGTTCTATTTGTTTGTTTTGTAATACTCGTAATAATTTTACTTGTAGATCTAAAGGTAATTCTCCTATTTCATCTAGAAATAAAGTTCCTCCATCAGCTAACTCAAATTTTCCTAATCTTTTTTCAGTAGCTCCTGTAAAGGCTCCTTTTTCATGTCCAAATAATTCAGATTCTATAAGCTCTTTTGGAATAGCGCCACAATTGATTGTTATCATTGGTTTTTTTTGTCGTTTCGAATTATTGTGAATTGTTGTTGCTATTAAATCTTTTCCTGTTCCACTTTCACCTTCTAATAGAACGCTAAGATCGTTATCTAGTACGAGACCTATGGCTTTATAGACATGTTTCATTGCAATACTATTTCCAATTAACTCTGTTGATAATTTTGATTCTTGGTTTTGTAAGTAGTTTATTTGTTCGTTTTGTCTAGAAATTAAACGTTCATTTTCTAATGAATACATTTCGAACGTTAAAATTCCTAATAAATCTAGTAATGGTTCGCTATTGTATAGGGGGCTTTCTTTGCTTAAATTATTGGATGCTTTTAAGGATTGAATACTTGTTTTAAAAGCGTAAATAAGCATGGCTGTATCTTTGGTTGAAAACCCTCCCTGCATTAGATCTTTTGTTAGTAAATGCCATAAGGATAAGATAGATTCCATTACTTTCTTTGATGGATCTGTTAGTTGGCTTGAATCAAATTTTGTTATAACTTGATTTAAAAATTGTTTTGAAAATTGTTTTGTATTTTCGTTTTTTAATAGGTTAGATGATTGTAATTGAGGGTTGTTGGATAACTCATTCATTAAAGTAGCTAAAATATGCTCTTCATCAGATTGATATAGATCTAGTGGTTTTTTTTTGCTCATAGTGTTCAGATATTATACAGTTTATAATTGGTGTTTTAAACATTTAATATGTTTTTAAGGTTTCATTAAGGTTGAATTTTTCTATGCTGTAGGTAGGTTTTCCATATTTTTTTATTAAATCTTTTTCATCTTCGTTAAAATAAATTCCGGTTTCTTTTACCCAACATCCCGAAATTCCTAAATGATTTTGCATCGATACAACATTGTCGATGTTATCATCAAAAAAGAGAGTGGATTTATTTGGAGATAGGTTATGAGCGTTTAGATGATGTGTAACTAAATCTGAAAAATTTTTGAGTGGTTTACCAAACCAATGAATAGGTCTATTTATCCTATTTTCTACTTTTTTTGCAAAATAACCAACTACTGGCTGGAGTTTTTGATTAGCTCTGATATAACGATCTTTGTTACAACATATAATGGGTAAGGTTGGATCTTTTTTTGCTTTAGCAGTCACTGTTTCTAATATATCTTGAGATTGAGATTCGTTGAATCCCGCTAAAATAATAGCTTCTGCTTTATCAATATCAGTTGTTAAACCTTTAATGGGGGCATCAAGTGCGTAATGTTTAGCTGAGTCTGGTCCAATAAAATAAACAGTTTTATTTTCTATCAGATTTGATAGTGTAGGATCTTTTGCTAATCCGTGTCCTGATGAAATAATATTATCTACATTTAATGTGATATTTCCATCACTATATAGATTTTCTTTGATATCATTAACATAGTGATAGGAATTGTTACTTGCTAGAAAAGTGGGGCTTTTTGTTTGTAAATAATTAAAGGTTTTAGATGCTTGTGCTAAGAAGCCATTGCTTGAATATAATACACCGGATGCATCTACTAAAAAGATCGAATTTTCTAATTTATTAATTAAATCGAGTAATTTCATGTGATTATAAATGTGTTTTTTCTAAAAGTAGGAGACTCTTCTTTGATAGTTACTTTTGTTACCTTTGCTTGAGGGGGGCCTTGGTGACACCATGTAATCATTTTTTGACAGTTTATTTCTGTACCCTTGATACACATGCTAACGGTTTGATTGTCGTTATTACATACCCAGCCACATAATTTTAGTTGGTTTGCAATTTTTAGACTTGATTGTCTAAAGAAAACACCTTGAACTTGACCGGATATATTTAATTGGAATTGCTTGATATTAGTTGTTGTTTCTTTTTCTTTCATACGAGTGTTAATGGGTGTTGATTATATAATGCTTCTATATCTTGAATGTAATAGTTAGGAAATGTTTTTAATAATTTTTCTTTAAGTTTTAGATTCTCTTTTTTTGTTGCTGTTTCAATAAAAAATGTAGATCCTGATCCGGTTAATTGTATGGGAGATGATGTGTTGTCGGCTAATGCTTTATAGATTGTAGCCATTTCTTTATTATAATCTAGCACTACTGGGAGTAAATAATTTGAACACTGGGTTATTTTTTTGTGCTTTTTGTCAATTAGTTTATCAAAATGAGCATAAATTTCTTTTGTTGAACATTCAATATTGGGATAGATTATAGTAAAAAATTGTTTTGTTTTATTTTTCTTTGTGGTTAATTTATCTCCAATTCCTGAAACGTGTTGTAGGCCGCCTTTTAAAAAAAATGAAATATCAGAACCAAATTGTTTGCTTATTTCTATTAGTTCTTTGTAGTTCCATTTCTTTTTTTCTATTGTATTAATTGCTTTTAAAATGATAGCTGCGTTACTGCTAGCGCCTCCCATTCCACTTCCTAGAGGAATTTTTTTGTTAATATGTATTTGGTAGCTATAATTTAAATTTGGGGCTAATGTTTCAATAATTTTTCCAATAATATTTTTTGAATTTGTTGGAATTGTAAATCCTGAGTACGTGATTGTATAATCTACAGTTGTTGTTTTTATTGGAGTAATTTCTAATTCATCATATAAAGAAATTTCTTGAAAAAGTGATTCAATAGGATGTAGTGAGTTTATTCCTTTCGATTTATAAACATTTAGCGATAAATTGATCTTTGCATATGATTTAACGTAATATTTCATATGATCTAAAGAGAAACCTTTGGTTTCTCTTTATTTATCCTTCTGCTTCAGTTTCTGTTTTTGTTTTTTCTTTCGTGTTTTCAAGCTCTTTATTTTGCTCGATTTTATAAGAATCTTTTAATGAATCTAATAATGTAGCAATCTCTTGGTTTCTTTTTGTTATAAAAATTTGATTTTCAATGTATTGTTTTACCTCTTTTAATTCTTTTTCTTTTACTATTTCTTTAGAATCTAACTTGAAAATATGATATCCCGCTTCAGATTTGATAGGTTTTGTATAGCTTCCATTTCTTTTTAAATTAAAAATTGCATCTTTAAAATCTTTGCTTAAATTGTTTTCTGTGAACTTTCCTGGTATTTTTCCACTATTTACTGCTGTTGTTTTATCAATTGATTTTGTTTTTGCTATTGTTTTGAAATTTGATCCGTTTTTTAATTTTCGGTGTATACTATTAGCTTCTTTTTCTGTTTTTAAAACAATGTGTGATATACTTCTTTCTTCGTATGCTTTGAATAGGGTATTTTTATTTTTTTCATAGGCATCTATAACTTCTTGTTCGGAAACTTTTATTTTTGGGTTGATTGTTTCTTTAACAAATAAGTCAATTAACCCTTGTTTTTTTTGATATTCAAATTGATTTGTTAATGTTTTTACATAGTTTTGATAGTCTTCTTTCAGGTTTAGTGTGTTTTTTATCGCTTCTTGATATAAAATTTCGTCTTGTATTAATTGATTGATAATATATTCACCTTGTTTCTCAGCTGGAATTTGTTGTTTAATGTCTTCTGGTAAATTATTAAATCCAACTTGTATCTGTTCTTTTGTTATATCACTTTTGTTGATTTTTACAACCCAATCTGATTTGTTGCTGTTAAGGCAACTTACTAATAGTAATGGTGTGATTATAATGATAGCTAAATGTTTTATATTCATTGTTACCTCCATGTAACTTGTATTTATTTATATTATATCTATATTATAAACGTTTCAACTATTATATTTGTGTCTCTACTGCTGTTTCTTTGTTTCTTTCAAGATTTATTCGATTTTGGTTATCGATTGCTGCTATTTTAACATTAATTGTATCGCCTACATTCAGATGGTCTTCAACTTTTTTTACATGGTCAGAGGAAATTTTTGATATATGAAGTAATCCTTCTTTTCCTGGTGCTATTTCAATAAATGCTCCAAATGCTACTGTTTTGGTTACTTTACCTGTAAATGTTTCCCCTACTTCAGGATCTTTTATTAATAATGTGATATATTTTAATGCTTTGTCTAGATTTGTCTGGTTGGGTGAGAATATTAGTACTTCGCCTTTGTTATTATCGTTGATTGTGATTGTAGCACCAGATTCTTCTTCTAATTTTCTTATCATTTTTCCACCTGATCCGATAATTGTTCCTACTTTGTCTGGGTTTACTGAAAGTGTATGGATCTTTGGAGCGTTTTCAGATAAATTTTCGTTTGGTCTACTGATGACTTCTTTCATTTTGTTAAGAATAGATAATCGTCCTTCTTTTGCTTGGTTTAGTGATTCTTTTAAAATCTTTTCAGATAAACCAGAAATTTTAATATCAAGTTGTAAGGCAGTTATTCCTTTTTCTGTTCCTGCTACTTTAAAATCCATATCTCCATAATGATCTTCTAATCCTTGTATATCTGATAATATGATATAGTCGTCTCCATCGAGTAATAGTCCCATTGCTATACCTGAGACAGGTGCTTTTATTGGTACACCACAGTCCATTAATGCTAATGATCCAGAACAAACTGATGCCATTGATGATGATCCATTTGATTCTAATATTTCTGATACTATTCGTAATGTATAAGGAAAATCTTTTTCTAGGTCTGGTAATACAGCTTCTAATGCTTTTTGTGCTAATGCACCATGGCCTAATTCTCGTCGGCTGGTTCGAATCATACCTACTTCACCTACTGAATAAGGAGGAAAGTTATAATGGAAAAAATATTTTTTTCGTTTTGTTTCGCCTAAACCATCAACAATCATTTCATCTGTATTGGTACCTAGGGTGATTGCACCTAGACTTTGAGTTTCTCCTCTTGTGAATAATGCGGAACCATGAACACTTGGTAGAACTGATACTTCGGATGCTATAGATCTTATTTCGTTTGGTTTTCTCCCATCTACTCGAATTCTTTTTTCTAAAATAGTTTGTCTAATTTGATCCTTTTTTATTTTGTTAAAAACGTTTGAAACGATTGATTCATTATCTTTTTCGTCGTTGATAAATGTTTCATTAACATTATTTTCAATTGTTTTTAACGTATCTTCTACTTCTTGTTTATTATTACTTTCTGTTAATCCATTACTAATTTTGTTTCCCAGAAATTCTGTAATTTTAGTTTCATATTCTTTTAATTCTTTGGCAGGTTCAGGTAATGTGATTTTTTCTTTTTTAGTTTTTGATTGAAGTTCTTCTTGCAGTGTAATGGATTGTTTGATGTAGTCATGGCCATCAAGTATAGCTGTTATAAGTTGTTCTTCTGTTAACTCATTAGCACTTGCTTCAACCATTAAAATGGCGTCTTTTGTTCCTGCGATGGTTAGGTTTAAATCACTATTACTTAGTTCATCTGCTGTTGGATTGAATACAAAGGTATTGTTTATATAGCCTACATTTACAGCGCCGATAGGTCCATTAAATGGTATGTCAGAAACACTTAAAGCTGCCGATGCAGCTATGATTGTAAGTGGTTCAGTAACAACAGCAGGATCATGTGATATAACATTAATAATGACTTGAATGTCATTGTGAAATCCTTTAGGAAAACTTGGACGTAGTGGTCTATCTACGAGCCGTGCTATAAGCGTTTCATCTGTACTTGGTCTTGCTTCACGTTTGAAAAATCCACCTGGAATCTTTCCTGCTGAGTACATTTTTTCTGTGTATTCGACGGTAAGTGGTAAAAAATCGATTCCTTCTTTTGGTTGCTTAGACATACATGCTGTTGCTAATATAATGGTATTGCCTACTTGAAGAGTAATGGATCCGTTAGCTTGTTTTGCCATTTTTCCAGATTTTATTTGGATAGATTTGTTTGCAATAACTGATTCTACAGAAAATTCTGATTCATTCATT
>MDSV01000376.1_pt1 | contig 33133 bp, 27 predicted proteins | sample 810851 | NCBI WGS metagenome assembly MDSV01 (sample SAMN05326640, study PRJNA326480) | marine metagenome | isolation source: seawater | place: Atlantic Ocean: North East | collected 2012 | reverse complement strand
GTTCATTTTGTTATAATGGGATATTTAAAACTATTGTTAAAGAATTTAAGGAAAGTTCAAATGAAATTGAAATTATAGATTTATATAGATGTAGTTTTACAAGACCTAGAACTCAGCTAATAGAGTCATTTAAAAAATTAATTAGTTGGTCCGAAAATATTTATATAATTTCTCCTGTCTGGTGGTTTAGACTTACACCTAGAACAGAAATTTTTTTTGACGAAGTTTTTACTCCCGGTTTTGCATACAAGTTTATCAATATAACTAAAACATATGCATATCCTAAACCTTTTCTAAAGGACAAAAATGTTAGAACTTATATCACTCACGGATCTCCTTCCTTGCCTATATTAACATTGTACGTAAATTCTGTAAAACTTAGACTTGTAATGGGAGTATACACATTTGTTTTTGGATGGAGGTTATCCTTATTTACAAAGACCAAGCAATTTTGGTCTGTTCCTTTTGTCAATGAAACAAAGAGAAAAAAGTATTTAGAATCGGTCAAAAAAGACATTAGAAATGACATTTTAAAAAACTCAAAATGAAAAAATTATATTTATTTTAGTATTCATTTTTTCTTGCCAACTTTCTTTTAAAATTATTTTCTTAATCTAATAAAATGAAGTATTTAAATTATTTTATAATTGCTACAATTATATTCTTTTTTTCTTGTAATAAAAATACAAAACCCACTACTTTTTATTGGGACGAGACAGGTTGTTCAGATCCTTGGTTAGACTTTTATACATTGGATTCATTTACTCAAGAAGGACAATATTTATCTATAGAAGATTATTTGTCTAGTGAAAATATTGAATTAATTTCTGTAACCCATTTCTACGATTCTACAAAAGCTGAATTGTGTTTAGCTTGTTTTTGCAAAACAGGTAAAATTTTTGAGTTAACTATACCAAAAAAAGATAAAGGAAAAATCAATAAACTTGGAATAAACCAGTTTGATTTGCATTTTTATCAGTAATGCGACACTATTAAATTTTCTAAACTTAAAGTAATAAAAATTGATAATTAATATAGAGATTTATAATTTACATTATAATATTTCTGACAAAAATGCAATAGTTATTTTAAATAGTGAAATCCAAATAATTTATTTATAATCGATATAAATTGTTGTAAAAAGTTTCTTGTTCAATCATATTTTTTCAAACCTAATACTCTGACATTACATTGTTTATTACATTTGTTAGAGAAATTTTTACAAATGAGCAGTTCTACTTTTTACACTTCTATTGGATATAAAATATTAATGGCGCTCTCAGGACTTTTTTTAATGGTCTTTTTACTGCAACATTTAGTAATAAATTCAATGTCAGTTATCAGCCCTGATTTATTTAATGAGGCATCACACTTTATGGGAACTAATCCAATTGTTCAATTTCTTCTTCAACCAATTTTAATTTTTGGAGTTGTTTTTCACTTTATTATGGGATTCTTTTTAGATATAAGGAATAGAAAAGCAAGATCTAATTCCTATGAGTTTAATAAACCCGCTGCTAATTCATCTTGGATTTCCAGAAATATGGTTATTAGTGGGATCACAGTTTTAGCCTTTTTAGCCATTCACTTTATAGATTTTTGGATACCGGAAATTAATTTTAAATATATTCAATTTTTACCGGAAGATCCTACAAGATATTATCACGAATTGCATGAAAAATTTGCTCTTCTACCTAGAGTTATTGCCTATGTAATTGGTTTTGTGTTTTTGTCTCTTCATTTGTTACATGGGTTTCAATCTTCTTTTCAAAGTGTTGGTGCTTCCACTAACAAAACGAGATTAACTTTTAGTAAAATTGGAAATGTGTTTGCAATTGTGGTGCCTTTTGGCTTTATAGTAATTGCTATTTTTCACTATTTAACCCAACATTAATTATTATGGCAAAATTAAATTCTGGCGTACCAAAAGGGGAAATACATGACAAATGGACTCAATATAAAGATTCTATAAACCTTGTTAACCCAGCTAACAAAAGAAATATTGATGTAATTGTTGTTGGAACAGGACTAGCTGGAGGATCTGCTTCAGCAACTTTAGCTGAACTAGGTTATAATGTTAAAACTTTTTGTTATCAAGACAGCCCAAGAAGGGCACATTCCATAGCTGCGCAAGGTGGTATTAATGCTGCTAAAAACTATCAAGGCGATGGCGATTCTACTTACAGACTTTTTTATGACACTGTAAAAGGAGGCGATTACAGATCAAGAGAAGCTAATGTTTATCGTTTGGCCGAAGTATCTACTAATATTATAGATCAGTGTGTTGCACAAGGGGTTCCTTTTGCTAGAGATTACGGGGGCTTGCTAGATAATAGATCTTTTGGTGGGGTATTAGTTTCAAGAACATTTTACGCAAAAGGTCAAACAGGTCAGCAATTATTATTAGGTGCTTATTCCGCAATGAATAGACAAATAGCTAGAGGAAAAATTAAAATGCACAATCGTCATGAAATGCTCGATGTAGTTGTTGTAGATGGTAAAGCTAGAGGTATTATTGCAAGAAATTTAGTAACTGGTGAAATAGAAAGGCATTCTGCTCATGCAGTAGTAATTGCATCTGGAGGATATGGAAATGTATATTTTCTTTCTACTAATGCTATGGGAAGTAATACTACAGCAGCTTGGAAAGCTCATAAAAAAGGAGCCTTTTTTGCGAATCCTTGTTATACTCAAATTCATCCAACTTGTATACCTAGGTCTGGTGAATATCAGTCGAAGTTAACCCTAATGTCGGAGTCGCTAAGAAATGATGGTAGGATTTGGGTTCCTAAAAATTTAGAAGATGTAAAAGCTCTTCGAGAAGGAACTATTAAAGCCACTGATATTAAAGAAGAAAATAGAGATTATTACCTAGAAAGAAGATATCCAGCATTTGGAAATTTAGTACCAAGAGATGTCGCTTCTAGAGCAGCAAAAGAAAGATGCGATGCTGGTTATGGTGTTAATCAAACTGGAGAAGCAGTATATTTAGATTTTAGTTCAGCCATTATGAGGTATGGAAAAGAGCAAGCATTGCTTAAAGGAGAAGATGAAAATGACCTCCAATTGGTAAAAAAATTGGGTCAAGATATAGTAAAATCCAAATATGGGAATCTCTTTCAGATGTATGAAAAAATTGTTGATGAAAATCCTTATGAATTACCAATGATGATTTATCCAGCTGTTCACTATACCATGGGAGGCATTTGGGTAGATTATAATTTAATGACTACTGTTCCTGGGCTTTATGCTATTGGCGAAGCTAATTTCTCTGATCACGGATCTAACAGGTTGGGAGCATCTGCGCTCATGCAAGGTTTAGCTGATGGCTATTTTGTATTGCCTTATACCATAGGAGACTATCTTTCTGACGATATTAGAACTGGTCCAATTTCTACCGATTCGACAGAATTTGAAAAGGCAGAATCTAATGTTAAAGAACTATTAGAACAATTAGTGAATAATAAAGGAAATCATTCAGTAGATTATTATCATAAGAAATTAGGAAAAATAATGTGGGATAAGTGCGGAATGGCAAGAACAGAAATTGGGTTGAAAGAAGCCATTAAAGAAATAAAAGAGTTGAGAGAAGATTTTTGGAAAAATGTCACGGTCCCAGGGCAACTTAACGAGCTCAATAAAGAATTAGAAAAAGCAGGAAGAGTGGCAGATTTTCTAGAGTTAGGAGAATTATTTGCAAAAGATGCTTTGACAAGAAATGAATCTTGTGGAGGTCATTTCAGAGAAGAATACGCAACTAAAGAAGGAGAGGCTAAAAGAGACGACAAAAACTTCACATTTGTCTCGGCTTGGGAATATGTAGGAGAACCTTCGGAAGCCAAATTACATAAAGAGCAATTAGAATTCGAAAATATAGAATTAAAAGAAAGGTCTTATAAATAAAAACGAAATGAAATTAACACTAAAAATTTGGAGACAAAAAAGCAGTATAGACAAGGGTTCTTTAGAGACATATCCAATAAGTAATGTTTCTGAACACATGTCTTTTTTAGAGATGCTGGATGTATTGAATGAAGAGTTGATAGAAAAAGGGATAGATCCCGTGGCGTTTGATCACGACTGTAGAGAAGGAATTTGTGGGATGTGTTCTCTTTATATTAATGGAGAGGCTCATGGGCCTGACAGAAGAGTAACTACTTGCCAGCTTCACATGAGAAAATTTAAGGATGGGGATACTATTTTCATTGAACCATTTAGAGCTAATGCCTTTCCTGTTATTAAAGATTTAGTAGTAGATAGATCTTCATTTGATAGAATTCAACAAGCTGGAGGCTATATTTCAGTAAATACATCTGGAAACACTCAAGATGCCAATAGTATTCCAATTCCAAAAGAAGATGCTGATACGGCTTTTGATGCAGCTACTTGTATTGGATGTGGAGCTTGTGTTGCATCTTGTAAAAACTCTTCAGCTATGCTTTTTGTTTCAGCAAAAGTATCTCAATTTTCTTTATTACCACAAGGAAAGGTAGAAGCAAAGGACAGAGTTTTAAATATGGTTAATAAAATGGATGAAGAAGGTTTTGGAAACTGCACCAATACTGGAGCTTGTGAAGTAGAATGTCCTAAAGGGATATCATTGGATAATATTTCCAGAATGAATAGAGAATTTCTATCAGCAAATCTGAATAAATAAACAATAATTATTTTAATAGACAGTTTAAATTCTATTTGGAGATCTGTGCTTTAATAATTTTTTCTACAACGCCTCTGTAATACTCAAAATCCCACCTCATTTCTTTATTTACGTAATCGTAATAAGCTATGGATATAGGTTCTTTTTTCAAAAAATCAACGTTGTCTTCATCTGAGAAACGGAATAAAGTGATATCTGCTTTTAAATGGTACTTTTTTCTTTTTGGTGGGATATCAACTGCATCAATAACAACATGCTTAGACACATAACTTTTTTTAGAAAATTCAAATTTATAAATCCCTCTTGTAGATATTGTTTTTTTGATTTTACTGTTTGACAAACTGTAACTTTGTAATTCTATATTATTTCTAAGAATTTTAATATTACAGTCTTTTAAATGGCCATTTCTATCTTCAACTGGAATAAGATTTATTTTGAGTTTTATTCTAACGTTATCTTGACTGTATCCAACCCAACTTATTATAATTAATATAATTAAGGTGATTAGTTTTATCAATTTCATTATTAGAATAATAACTTTCGAATGACTAATATATTCTTAAATTAATCCTAAAAAAATTAAAATTAAAAATTAAATTAAGAGTAATAAGTTTAAAAGATTTTGCTAGCAATATTTTTAACTGCCTCTCCTTTTCCCATGGTGTAAAAGTGTAATACAGGAACTCCAGCTTTAATAAGTTCTTTGGATTGCTCAATAGCCCATTGAGTTCCTATTTGATTAACTTCTTCGTTAGATTTACATTTTTCTAGTTCATTAGAAAATTCTTCAGGAAAATTGGTATTAAAAAACTTAGGTATAAATGTAAGATGTCTAAGATTAGTAATGGGTTTTAGTCCAGGTATGATAGGAACTTTTATTCCAATTTCTCTACACTTATCTACAAACTCAAAATACTTTTTATTATCATAAAAAAGTTGTGTTACTATAAATTCAGCACCAGCATCTACCTTTAGCTTTAAATTCTTTAAATCGCTATTTAGATTCATAGCTTCAAAATGCTTTTCTGGATATCCAGCAGCACCAATACAAAAATTAGATGGACTATTTAAGGTCTCTTCATATAAATATTGTCCTCTGTTCATTTCATCTATCTGCTTAATCAAGTCTATAGCAAAGCCATTTCCGCCTTTAGTTGGAACAAAAGAAGATTCATTTTTCATGGGATCACCTCTTAAGGCTAGAATATTATCAACCCCTAAAAATTTTAAATCAATTAGTGCACTTTCTGTTTCTTCTTTTGTGAATCCTCCACAAATAATATGAGGAATTGCATCAACTTTATATTTGTTCATTAAAGCAGCACAAATACCTACAGTTCCTGGTCTTTTTCTTACAGCCACTTTTTTCAAAAGGCCATTTCCCATTTTTTTGTAGTCATATTCTTCTCTGTGGTAGGTTACATTGATAAAAGGGGGATTAAATTCCATTAAAGGGTCAATACCTTTACAAATATCTTCAATTCCTTTCCCTTTCAATGGAGGAATAATTTCAAAAGAAAATATCGTTTTGTTACTATTTTTAATATAGTCTACAACTTTCATTAGAAGGGCAAAATAAAGCCTTAAAGCTTTCAAAACCAAAATTATTTTTAGATATGAACTAATAAAAATTAAACAAACTAACTTGTGTTTAATTTTTTCGATTAATAATATGTTTATCAACAATCTCTTTTAATGCTTTATATACTACATTTGCTCTAAATGAAAAATATTAGAAATTTCTGTATAATCGCCCACATAGACCATGGAAAAAGTACACTAGCTGACAGACTATTGCAATCTACAGAAACCATTTCTGAAAGAGAAATGAAAGACCAAGCTTTAGACGATATGGATATTGAACGGGAAAGAGGAATTACTATAAAGAGTCACGCAATTCAAATGGATTATGTACAGAATGGACAGACTTATAAATTAAATTTAATTGACACTCCAGGGCATGTTGATTTTTCCTATGAAGTTTCTAGGTCTATTGCCGCTTGTGAGGGAGCTTTATTAATAGTAGATGCATCTCAAGGAATCGAAGCTCAGACTATTTCCAATCTCTACCTGGCTATTGAAAACGATTTAGAAATAATTCCAATTTTAAATAAAATGGATTTACCTGGTGCTATGCCAGAGGAAGTAACCGATCAAATTATTGATCTAATAGGATGTCCTAAAAATGATATCATTCCTGCAAGTGGTAAAACAGGCATGGGAATAGACGTTATCCTAGAAAGAATTGTAAGTAAAATTCCTGCTCCAAAAGACAGTGACGAAAAGCCCCTTCAAGCCATGATTTTTGACTCCGTTTTCAATTCATTTAGAGGAATTATTGCCTATTACAGAGTTTTCAATGGCGTTTTAAAAAAGGGTCAGGAAGTAAAGTTTTTTAATACAGGTAAAACCTATTGTGCAGATGAAATCGGAGTATTGAAAATGGATTTGAATCCTAAAAATGAATTAGCATCTGGAGATGTAGGATATATTATTAGCGGTGTAAAAAAAGCCAACGAAGTAAAAGTAGGAGATACGATAACCTCTATTTCCAATCCTTGCGAAAAAGCAATTAAAGGTTTTGAAGATGTCAAACCTATGGTATTTGCAGGTATTTATCCCGTTGATACAGACGATTATGAAGAGTTGAGAAATTCTATGGATAAACTACAGCTTAACGATGCTTCTTTAGTTTTTGAACCAGAATCTTCAGCGGCATTAGGTTTTGGCTTTAGGTGTGGATTTTTAGGGATGCTTCATATGGAAATTATCCAAGAAAGATTAGAAAGAGAATTTAATATGACTGTTATTACCACAGTTCCTAACGTTTCTTATAATGTTTTTTTGAAAAAAGAATTAGAAGAAATGAAGGTAAATAACCCTTCTGAACTCCCTGAGCCATCTAAAATAGAATGGATTGAAGAACCATATATAAAAGCCCAGGTAATTACTAAAACTGATTATGTTGGTGCAGTGATGAATTTATGTATTGAAAAAAGAGGAGAATTGACCAATCAAGTTTATTTAACTCAAGACCGAGTAGAACTTTCTTTTCAAATGCCACTTTCTGAAATAGTATTTGATTTTTATGATAGGTTAAAATCTTTAAGTCGTGGTTATGCTTCATTTGATTATTCTCCAATAGGATATAAAAAGTCAGATCTGATAAAACTTGATATTCTTTTGAATGCAGAACAAGTAGATGCCCTCTCTGCCTTAGTACACAGATCTAATGCATTTACCTTAGGAAAGAAAATATGTTTAAAACTTAAAGAGCTAATTCCAAGGCAACAGTTTGAAATACCAATACAAGCGGCCATAGGGGCTAAAATAGTTGCTAGAGAAACCATCAAAGCATTAAGAAAAGATGTAACAGCAAAATGTTATGGAGGAGATATAACAAGAAAAAGAAAACTATTAGAAAAACAAAAAGCAGGGAAAAAAAGAATGAGGCAGGTAGGGAGAGTTGAAGTCCCTCAAGAAGCATTTTTAGCGGTTCTTAAGTTAGATTAGAAAAAAGCCCTCATTTGCATACTTCCAGTATGTATGGCCCTATTTTCTTCAGATTTTCTTCCGCTATAGGAAACCGATAATTGTAAGTTTTTGGACATGTTTTTCTGAAACCCCACTTTCCAAGTAATATTGCTTCCAGTTTGTAACCCCTCTAGCATTTCAAATCCAATGGTACTATTACTTTGTCCATTATAATTTATTTTAACAAAGTGTAACTCCGCATTTAATAATCCCTTATCTCTTTTACTTTTTCTAATTTCAATACCAAAATCATTTAAAAAAGCCTTTTCATCTCCAAAAGATTCAGAATTACTTTTTTCAGAATACCTACTTTTAAAAGCAATTCTAAATAAGGTATTGGGTTGATAAGAAAATCGATTATAGAATTCTCTACTATTAATACTAAAATTTCTATTTACCATATAAGTAGAGGAATTATTTTTAATTTCGTTACTAACGTGAGAATTAAGCATTAAGGTTTTATTCAAATTCCAACGCAATTTTATCTTTTCTTTTTGAATGGATTTAAAATCAGTGCCATTTATTAGTAAGTTTTTATTTGCAAAGAGTTGTGTAACTAGTTCAATACTATATCTAGAACTAGATCTATTAAAAAAAAGACTATTTCTCAAACTATTGGACATTTGTTGAATTATAGAATTATCTGCATTTACAAGAGGATTTATAAGTGTATACCAGTCTAATTCATTGGTTTTTTTTTGTGTATTTAAAGCAGTTTGATTATAAAATTTTTCTAATAATTTTTTCAATACTACTTTTTCTTTAACAAGTTTCCTGAAGTCAATATTTATATTTTGGTTGTACTGGAAGTTATAAATTTTGGTGTAAGTATTATTGGGAGTGTAAACTCTGATATAACTGGCTTGATCATTAAAGGCAGCAATTTCAAACTCATTAAGTTCCTTAATATTATTTTCATTATAATCATTCCAAGTGTAAATTCCTTGTCCAGCAGGTACTTCTAAGTATATAAATTCTTTTTGTAATTCTAGTCCAGATCCTATTTCAACAAATGAATTAGTTGTAAAACTTCCTCTCCACATTTTCAAATTATAATTAAGTCTACTCGCTAGCGAGGTTTCTGGAAGAATATTAGTCAAAGTAGTGTCTAAAATCTCTAAAATTCTATAAGCTATAGAATAATTTAAACGAAATTTTTGATTATTGACTATCCCGATATTTAACCCCGGACTTACTGCTTTGGTAGCTCTATCTAATATAGACCTGTTTTTAAACCAGTCGTATCTTTCTTGGTAGAAAAAACGAATTAAATTTTTAGAAGAATCTAAATTTTCTAAGTAAAATTTCCAGTCATAGAATCTGTAACTATTATTACTTAATGTGTCTGATTTGAAAAATTGATTATTTTCATTAATGTCTTCAAATCCTATTTTCCATTTACTTACAGGAATATAAAACTTTGTTTGGTGTCTTAAAAAATTAGTTTCAAATATCCCCTTAGAATTCAATAAACTACCATCAAAATCTAAGTAAAACTTCTTATTCCATTTGATTTTAAAGTCATTTTTATAACCATTAAAGTCTTCTCTAATTAAATAGGAATTAAATCCATATTTAAAGAAACCATTTTTTGAATGATTAAAATATAATTTTGCAGTAGTCAATATTTGATCTTCTTTGGAAGTCAACTGCTGAATATTCCAGTTTCTTTCAAATTCAACTTCTCTAAATCTTTCAATTCTTTCATAATTTTTGGAAATACTTTCAATTCCAATTTCTTGTTTTAAAACCCATTCATCATTTATCTTTTTTTGTAAATCATAAATTACTCTCCCTGCCAATCCAAGATTATCTTGATTTCCCAATTTAGATAAAGTATTTAAATCCATGTTGGAACTACTCAATTCATATTTTAAATTACTTGACCTCCATTTTGTCTGACCTCCGATAGTTACTATTTGCCTTTTTTTTGGAGTAACTAATTTTTTAACTGGACTGTAATTCCCATTTTTTATAATATTGGTTAGTTGAATAGTGTCAGGTGCGACCCATTCAAATATTTTTCCTAAAGCATTATTCTCCTTTAATATATAATTACCGTTTCCATCTCCAACATTACTAAAGACAAGTTGGTAGATAGCTTCTTGTTGATTATTGGAATATTGGTATAATTCGTATCCTAATGAATCTATTTTTTTATACATGTTGAAATTTTCATTAAATCCAATACTGTCAATTCCTGAACCAATCGCTAAATCAATATTATCTCCAATATTCTCAAGTGTTACTCTATCAGATAAATCAAAATCTTGTTGTAGAGGTTGATTTTTACTGTCTTGCTCACCGTATGCATATATAAAAAATGAAGAGTTATTCTTCTCAAAAATAGTAGAGGATTGCAATAATGAACGAGCATAATTTTTATCACTGTATTGAAATTCAATTATTATCCTTTTATCTTTTGTAATTAGTGTGTTTGCAGTAAAAGTGATTTCTGCAGTATTATAATCAATTGTATAATCATTATTTTGTCCTCTTTTTAACAGATTTCCATCTATGTATACATTTTCAGTTCCACTTAATATGATTATAAAATTTTCATTTTCATTTCCAAATAAACGATAAGGACCTTGACTACCTTCAATTCCCTGAATAACATTTCTTCCAAATTTACCTTTACTAATCGAAGCACTATTTTCAGTAGTAACTTTTGTTTGATTATTTTCCAATTGATTTTTTATTAAAACTCCTTGTCCTCTTTTATTATATCTTAAAAAATATCCATCCCGATTTTTAACCCAAAAGTCACCAGCTGTTAATTCCCAATTTCTTTCTGAAATTCGGATAAAAACCTTATCAAAATCTTGAAGCTGTTGAGTATTTCCTTGTGGTTGAATAGGAATATTGTCATCTGTAACAGACGCTAAAATTTTCATCGAAGGACTAAGCATACCGGATAATTGCAGATTTAAGTTGGAATTAAGTGAAAAGTCCTGATTATTTCCAACCATTAAGCCTCTAGAAATACTTCCAGTTCGATTTAAGCTAGTTCCTCTAAAAAATTCTTTTTCATTTTGGCTAGTTTCAATTTCTATTGGTTTATAAAAATGCTTTTGATACTCAGGTATATTTAAACTAATTGGATGAATAAAATAATTTTTGCTAAAATCTAAAATAAGACGATGGTATTGAATAATTAAAGTGTCAAAAGGTGTTTCAGAAAAAAAAACTTTGCCAAGTCGAGCATCAACTTTGTAATTACCTGGGTACTTATTTTCATTTAAATCCAATATTTGAAAAGTCCTTGGATTGATAGAGCAAGAATCCAAAATAAGAGTATCACTGTTCACCCATCTTTTAATGGTAATAGGATTTAAATCTATTTCTTGACTGTAAGGCGACTTACAGAGAAAACAAATAAAAACACCTACAATTATATTTTTAACCATTATAATTCAAATGTCGCCTAAGAATTTCATCTTTTATAGAACGTAAGATAATTAGATTTGTTTTTAAGAATTGTAATTAGTAAAATATTTAAATAAATATTTTATTAAGCTAGTTTTAAGAGCCTATTGTTTATAAATAAAAGTACCAAATGAATTTTTCTCAAAATTTGGAACCATTTTTGTTTTAATTAATTTTAATTAATGAAAATACAGATTAAATATTTATGGATTTCAATACTAATTCTACAAGCATGTGTCCCTGTTAGAAAATTTGAAGAAATATCTGACAAACAAGAAGTATGTGCTGCAGAACTCAAAACTTTAAAAACCCTAAAAACTGAGTTACAAACAGAGAATACCGAGTTACAATCTGAAAACCAACAGTTAAATGATCTTAACAAAAGATTAATTGATGATTCTACAATCTTAGGAAAATCATTGAGAATAAAAGAAAAGCAGTATGATAAAATTGATTTATTGAATCAAAGAATTCAAGATCAATTAGAAATGTTACAAAAAGGGCAGTCTATTGAAAAGCAAAGATTAATGGCTGATTTGGAAAAAAGAAAATCTGATTTACTAGTTCTTGAGGACCAATTAAGAGATTTTGAAATTGATCTGAATAATAAAAAGAAGCAATTGGAAGATATGTCTGTTGAACTTCAAAAAAGAGAACAAAGGGTTAATGAGCTAGAAGAAATCATTGCAAATAAAGATGCAATTGTAAAAGCTCTTAAAGATAAAGTAGCCAAAGCTCTATTAGGTTTTAGAGACAAAGGGCTTTCCGTTATTGAAAAAGATGGAAAAGTGTATGTAAGTATGGACGCCAAACTTTTATTTGCTTCTGGAAGTACAAAGGTGGACACTCAAGGTGTAAAAGCGCTAAAAGAATTAGCTAAAGTTCTTGAAGATCAAAAAGATTTAGAAATTTTAGTAGAAGGACATACTGATACAGATAAAATGAGATCTAATGCACATCCTAAAGACAACTGGGAACTTAGTGTTTTAAGAGCCACTTCAGTAGTTAAAATTATGTTAGGAAATAGCAAAATGGACCCAACTACAATTAGCGCTTCTGGTAGAAGTCAATTTATTCCTATAGATTTAGAAAATAAGGCAAAAAATAGAAGAATAGAAGTAGTGCTAATCCCTAAATTAGATGAGTTGTTTGAAATAATTAACAACTAGTTTATTTTTTTTTGTAAAAACGCATTTCATCAACATATTTAAATACTTCAGGTGTTAAAAGGTATCTTACATCTTTATTTTCAGAAATAGCTTTTCTTATAAAACTAGATGATATTTTCATTACTGGGGCTTCACATCTAATAATATTTGGATGTTGAATGGTATATATTTCAAATAATTTTTTTTCTTTTTTTTCCTGTTCAGTTAAAATTCTAGGATAAACATATAAATTATGAGAATCAATAATTTGCTCGTAATTCTTCCATTTTTTGAAAGACCTTAGATTGTCTTCACCCATAATAAGATTGAACTTAAAATTTGGATATTTTTCTTTTAAGTAAGTTAAAGTATTAATTGTAAAAGAGGGTTTGGGTAAATTAAATTCTTCATCTGAAGCTTTCAGTTTAGGGTTGTCTTCTACAGCAATTCTTACTAAGTTTAATCTATGATAATCTTCTAATAAAGATTCTTTCTTTTTTAAGGGATTTAAAGGGCTAACCACCAACCAGACTTCATTTAAATCTGTGTAACCTGCCATATAATTAGAAATAATTAAGTGACCAACATGTATTGGATTAAAAGTACCAAAGTATAATCCAATTTTTTTCATTTACTTAAAAAATTTGTCACTAAATTAATTAACTCTTTTGTAGCAATATCTAAATTATCATTTACAATTACTTTATCAAATTTTGTAATGTAGTTCATCTCTTTCATGGACTTACCAATTCTAATATTTAGTGATTTTTCGCTTTCAGTATTTCTTTTTTTTAATCTCTCAGAAAGATGTTTTATAGATGGTGGTTGAATGAAAATAGAAATTGCATTATTTCCAAAATATTTTTTTAGTGAAATTGCCCCTAAAACATCTACATCAAAAACTACATGTTTACTTAAATTCCAAATTCTATCAATTTCAGTTTTAAGAGTACCATAAAAGTTTTCTTTATAAACCTCTTCCCATTCTATAAACATATTTTTTTTAATATTAGATTTAAAAATATTAGAATTTAAAAAATAATAGTCTATTCCATCTACTTCGTTTTTTCTGGGGTTTCTACTACAAGCCGAAATAGAAAATTCAATAGGAAGTGAAGTTGCCAATAATTTTTTAACTAAAGTTGTCTTACCGGCACCAGAAGGTGCAGAAACTATAACAGCTTTTCCAGTAAAAGTGCCAGTTTTTATCATAAGATATTGAGAACTTGTTCTTTAATTTTTTCTAAGTCATCTTTCATATTAACGACTAGCTTTTGAATATTTATGTTATTAGCCTTAGAGCCTAAGGTGTTAATTTCTCTCCCCATTTCTTGGGTAATAAAACCAAGTTTTTTTCCTGCTTCTTCTTCTTTAAGTGCTTCTTTAAAATGGTTACAATGTTCATTAAGCCGTACCTTTTCTTCTGTAACATCCAATCTTTCAGAATAATAAATTAATTCTTGTTCCAACCTTTTTTCATCAACCAAAGATTTTAATTTTGATTCATCTATGGCCTTAAGTAATTTATCCTTTACTTTTGTAAGCCTATCTTCTTCATAAGCAGTAATTGCTATCAGGTTTTTAGAAATATTCTTTAAATATTGTACCAACTCTTTTTCAAGAGCCAATCCTTCTTTTGTTCTAAAATCAATTAATTTGTTACATGCTTTTTCTATGGAATTGATCACTCTGCTGGAACTTTTTTCATCTAGAGTTTCTTTTGAATACTGAATAATATCTGGCAATTGTAGAGCGTAACCAATTAAATCTTTATCAGCGCTATAGTTTAGCTTTTCAGAAATTTCTTTTAAGTCATTGTGATAGCCTATTATTTTTTCTTTATTTAAAAAAGATTTATGAGTTAGATTAATTTTTTCGTAATGAATTAACAATTCTACTTTTCCTCTTTTTAGTTTTTCTTTTAATAGTTTTCTAACCGGATAATCTAACTCTTTAAAGATATTGGGAAGTTTTACAGAAAGATCTAAAAACTTACTATTTAGCGATCTAATTTCAATGTTTACATGAAAATTATTTATGGTAAATTCTGATTTTCCAAAACCGGTCATTGATAGAGTCATATACACATATTTTATTCAAAAGTAATCAATTGATTTTTTTATCAGTATTAATACTAACTAAATACACTCCGGCAAAAATTAATATAGAACATATAACTCCTTTAAGTTCCAACTCTTCTCTTCCGCTAAATACAGCAATAAAACTAGTTAGTAATGGTTGTAAATAGATATACGTACTTACAATTGTTGGACTAACGTGTTTCACTCCAAAAATATTAAAGAGATAACATAAGTAGGTAGTAAAGAAAATAACAAAACCAATCTTTGAAATTATTTCATTATTCATTTCCCAGTTCACATCTTGAATTTCATAAATGCCAAATGGTAATACACCCATAAATCCAAATGTGAAAACCCATTTGATAACAGTAATGGGACTGTATTTAGACATTAACGGTTTTATAAGAACTAAGTAAAGACCAAAACTGGTTGCATTCAAAAAAATAAGTAGGTCCCCTTTAATTCCGCTAGTACCAGAATCCGATGTGTTTTCCATTATTATAAGTGTTGCTCCAATTAACCCAATAATTATCCCTATAACTTTTTGAGTTTGTAGTTTTTCTTTAAGGATCAATGCCGAAAGAATACTCACTATTATGGGGCTTGTAACCATTATTATAGACGCATGAATAGTAGATGTTAGTTCAAGACCACTAAAAAACATTAATTGGTTGGCGGTTACTCCAAAAATTCCGCACAAAATAAATCGAGGAATATCTTTTTTTGATATTTTTTCGTAAAAAAATAAAGAGGTCAGCCAAAATAGAAAACTAGCTCCAACAACTCGAAATAGTATAAATGCAAAAGGAGGTACATAACCCCCGTTCATTACATCTTTAGCAAAACCATAATTTATTGCATAAATTAAGTTGGCTCCGAATATGGCTAAATGAGCATAAAATATTTTTTGTTTCAAAGTCTATTACACAAATTAATTTGAATATATAAATTATTAGCTTTGTGTTTCTTTAAAAAATTAATAATGAAGTTCAATACTAAAGTAATTCATGCTGGAGTTCATCCAGATCCTGCCACTGGAGCTATTATGACTCCCATTTATCAGACATCAACTTATGTGCAAGAAGAAATAGGGGTTCACAAAGGATTTGAATACTCAAGAACTGGAAACCCAACTAGAGCTACATTAGAAAATAATTTATCGGCAATAGAAGGAGGAAAGTTTGGCGCTTGTTTTGGTAGTGGATTAGCAGCAATAGATGCTGTGATTAAGATGCTGAACCCTGGAGATGAAGTAATCTCAACTAATGATTTGTATGGCGGATCCTACAGAATTTTCACTACTATCTTCGAAAAGTATGGAATTAATTTTCATTTTGTAAATATGATGGATGTAAATAATATCCAAGAAAAGATCAATACAAATACAAAATTAATTTGGATAGAAACACCAACTAATCCAATGATGAATATTATCGATGTAAGAAAAGTTTGTAAAATCGCAAAAGAAAATAAAATAGTAGTTGCGGTTGATAACACTTTTGCTACTCCCTATTTGCAACGTCCATTAGAGTTAGGAGCTGATATAGTTATGCACTCTGTAACCAAATATTTAGGCGGTCACTCAGATGTGGTAATGGGTGCATTAATTACCAGCAACGAAACGATTGCTAAAGAAATTTATAGAATACAGAATTCTAGTGGTGCAGTTTGTGGCCCTATGGATTCTTTCCTTGTTTTAAGAGGAATCAAAACTTTACATTTAAGAATGCAAAGACATTGTGAAAATGGTGAAAAAATCGCTCATTTTTTAGTAAACCATCCTCTCATAGATAAAGTTTACTGGCCAGGGCTTGAATCTCATACAAATCATGAAGTTGCTAAAAACCAAATGAATGGTTTTGGTGGGATGATCTCATTTACTTTGGTGGGTGATGATTTAGATATGGCCAAAAAAGTAGTTAGCAATACAGAATTGTTTACTTTAGCAGAGTCGTTAGGTGGAGTTGAATCTCTGATTGGTCATCCTTCAACTATGACTCATGCCTCAATCCCTAAAGAAGAAAGGTTAAAATCAGGTGTAGTTGATTCTTTGATCAGATTAAGTGTTGGAGTAGAAGATTCAACCGACTTAATTAGCGATTTAGAAAATGCTTTAAAAATTTAATTTAAATATGAAAAAATTAGTATCAATAATTTTAATTTTATTCCAAGTTACTTTATTCTCACAGCACATTATTCCAAAAAATATTGATTTATCAAATTGTCGCGACGGAGAAAACGTAGAATATTGTAAAACTCATAAGTTAATGAACAAATTAAAAAAAAATCCAGAATTTCTAAGACAATTTACGGAATCTCAGCTTGAGCTTAAAAAGATAGAAGACCAATTAGCTAATGGAGAACCAATGAGAGTTATTTACAATATTCCATTGGTATTTCATGTGATTCATAATGGAGGCGTTGAAAATATTTCAAGTGATCAAATAAGAGATGCTGTAGCTATCTTAAATCGAGATTTCAGATTACAAAATGCGGATGCTAATACTGTCCAATCTACATTTTCTGGAATGCCTGCAGATATTGAAATTGAGTTTCAATTGGCTACTAAGGCACCTAATGGTCAGTGCTTTAGCGGAATTACTAGAACACAAAGTCCACTTACCAATAGTGGCGCGAATGGTCAAAATCAAGTATCTGCAATTATTGCTGGAAACGATGTTTATAATGGAACTTGGCCAGGCAACAAATATTTAAATATTTTTGTTGTTAATGATGCTGATGGAGCTGCAGGCTATACCACTAACCCAAGTAATTGGTCAGGAACCAGTATGACAAATGGAATTTGGGTGCTACATGATTATGTTGGATCTATAGGAACATCTGATACTTACTCTAGTAGAACATTAACCCATGAAGTAGGCCATTGGTTAAACTTAGATCATTTATGGGGAAACAATAACAATCCAGGGAATGCATCTAGTTGTTCACAAGACGACGCTGTGGATGATACACCCAGGTGTATAGGAGTTACTTCCTGTAATTTAAATTCTAATACGTGTTCTAATGATGCAATAGATGGGTACTGGACTTCTGATGTAATAGATAATGTAGAGAACTACATGGAATACTCCTATTGTAATAAGATGTTTACCACAGGTCAAAAGAATAGAATGAGATCGGCTTTGTTGAGTAGTGTAGGTGGTAGAAATAATATTTGGACTTCTAGTAACCTCACTGCAACTGGACTGAATACAACACCATCTTTATGTGCTGTAGCTATAAGAGTAGAAAGAGATATTGTTTGTGGAGGTGACGATGTTCAGTTTTTTGATGAATCCTATAATAATATAACCTCTTGGAATTGGACATTTCCAAATGGTACTCCAAGTTCTTCGTCTGTTCAGAATCCAATGGTTTCTTACTCAGGATCTGGGTCATTTGATGTAACCTTAGAAGTCACAGATGCTCTTGGTAATACCATGACACAGACTTTTCCTAATTTTATTTCTGTTATTGGTAATCCAGGCTATCCTCCACCAATTTATGAAGGATTTGAAAATATTTCCTCTTTACCAAGCAATGACTGGACTATTTCCAACTCAGAGGGACCTGGTTTTGACGTTGTAACAACAGGTTTTGCAAGTGGTGCTCAGTCTGTAAAGTTAGATAATTCTCAAGGTCAAAATGGGTCTATAGATGAATTAATAAGTAATACAATAGATCTTTCAAATAGTGGTGCTGCAAGTATTTCTTTCAAATATGCATTTGCAAAAAGAAATAGCGGTAATAACGATTATTTACAAATTTTGGCAAGTAAAGATTGTGGTGAATCGTGGTTTATGAGAAAAAATATTTCATCGTCTATAATTAGTACGATGGCCAATACTAATTCTAATTTCACTCCAACTGGATCAGACTGGAAAACGATTGTGATAGGTCCAGGATCCTTCTCCAATTATTTAGTTAGTGATTTTAGATTTAAATTTAAATTTGTTAATGGAGGAGGAAACGATTTATATATTGACGATATTAATTTATCTGGATCGGTTTCAATTAATCAATCGGAAGATGTATTTAACTTTAGTGTGTACCCAAATCCTGTTCTTGATAAGTTAGTAGTATCATTTAACTCACTTACTAATCTAACAGATCCATTTTTAGAAATTATGGATGGTGCTGGAAGAGTTATCAATTCAACCTATTTAAACAATTTTTCAAAAGGCGAAAACAATTTGGAAATATCATCTTCTAATTTAGAATCAGGGTGGTATATTGTAAAAATAATTTCTAACGAAAAGTCTTTTGCTACTAAATTTTTAAAACTATAAATTAATGAATTTTTTTTTCAAGGTTGTATTTATAAATTTATTTTTGTTATCCTCTTGCGAAACAGACTTTGACCTGAATGCACCTTACGAAACAGTTCCTGTTGTATATGGCTTATTAGATCAATCATTAGATACCCAGTTCATAAAAATCAACAAATCCTATCTTGGTAATACCAATAATGTAGCTTTTGCTTCAATAAATGATTGTACTCAATTTAATTTTATAATAGCCTTATTAGAAGAATATAATCAGAGTAATAATTTAACCCGGGTTGATACTCTTAAGGAAATGTATGTTTCTAATTTAGATGAAGGGATCTTTTATGAAGATTCTCAAAAAATATATTACCTAGAAACACCTGACAGTTATTTAAATGATGATTATACTTATAAACTAAATGTTTCCGCTCCTGATAAAAATATAAATTTTGGTTCAGAAACGGAATTGATTAATGGTAATGGTTTAATTTTTGATTATTTATCCAAAATAACATTACAATTGAATGGTTTTAGATGTGCTGATAACGATCTAGCAACACTAGATGAGTTTTTCAGTCCTAGATTAGAATGGAATACAACATTAAATGGCAAAAGATATGAGCTTATTTTAAGACTTCATTTTACTGAACATTTTTTCGGAGGCATTTCGGAACCTAAATTTATTGATTGGGATCTAGGTGATCAAACAAGTATTTCAATTGACGGTTCTGAAACCATGTTTAAAATAATTTCAGGAAGTAGTTTTTTTGAAATGATAAACAGTAAATTAAGTAATTATTCTTTAGAGCAAGATGTACTTAAACGAACTTTTGGAAGTGATGCTATAGAGTTTATTTTAACTTCTGGAAATGACGATTTGAATACTTATATGCAGGTGAACGAACCCGTAACAAGTATTGTAACGGAAAGACCTATTTTTACAAATATTGAAAATGGTATTGGATTGTTTGGTAGTAAGTATAGTAAATCACTGACGTCCTTTATGTCTAATGGTACCGTTTTAGAATTATGTAAAGGCCAAGTAACAGAGAGATATAAATTTTGTTGTGACTCATCGGAACAAGTTATTGCTATTTCAAATTTAACTGGGGGGGTAAATGTGAGCTGTAATTAATGCTTATTTATTATATCCTGGGCTTCTTTAATATCTTTCGATATTTGAATTTTGAGCTTTTCAATGGAAGAGAATTTAATTTCATCTCTTATTCTATTCAATACTTTTATTTTTAAATAGCGGTCATAAATGTTTTTATCAAACTCAAAAAGATGAATTTCAATAGTTTTTATTTTATTTTCTTCGATGGAAGGTTTGAAACCGATATTCATAATTCCATGTATTAATTCGCTTTTAAGTTGACATATTACTGCATAAACACCATTTGCAGGTATAATTTTATCTTCATTTTCAATTTCTATATTGGCTGTAGGATACCCTAAGGTTTTTCCTAATCCATTTCCATATATTATTTTCCCAGAAAATTCAAAAAACCTACCGCAATAATCTTTGAATAAATGAATATTCCCATTGTCAATAGCTTGTCTTATTTTGGTAGAACTAATTTTTATTTCATCAATTTCATGAGCTTTAATTTCTTCAAGATTAAAAGGATGTAATTTATTTGTTTCTTTTAATAATTGAATATTACCCTCTCTATTTTTTCCAAAATGATGATCGTATCCAATAACAAGAGTGTAGGTTTTTAATTTATTAACTAATAATTTTGATATGTATTCTTCGGCGCTCAAATTAGAAAATTCAATATTAAATGGGTAAATTACTAGGTGATCTAAGCCTAAATTTGAAAGTATATTTATTTTTTCTTTAATGGTATTGATTAGTTTAATTTTTCGATCCCTAAAAAGCACTTTTCTTGGGTGAGGATCAAACGTTAGAAGTACAGATTCGCCATTACATTCCTTAGCAATTTTTTGAAGTCTAGTAATTATTTTTTGATGACCAAAATGAACACCATCAAAAGTTCCCACAGTAACTACCGGATTATTTATATCCTTGCTAGACTCTATTCCATAATGAACCTTCATTATTTTTAGTAATTTTTTGCGAATTTACATTTAAAAAATTAATCATACTCGGTATCGAATTAAGAGTTAAAACAAGATGTCACTATTTTATCAACATTAGTCTACATGTAATATAAATTATGTTAGATTTGCAGCGTAAGTTTAAAAAATAAAAAATGTCTCAAATTAAGGGAGAAATTTCACAAATTATTGGTCCAGTAATTGATGTTAGTTTCGCTAATTCAGAAAGTTTACCAAATTTATTAGATGCTATAGAAATCATTAGAAAAGACGGTACTAAAGTTATTTTAGAATGCCAAAAGCATATTGGTGAAGATAGTGTTAGAACTGTTGCTATGGACTCTACGGATGGCCTTATGAGAGGTATGGAGGCTATAGCTATGGGAAAACCTATAAGTATGCCTACGGGAGAAGAAGTAAAAGGTAGATTATTTAACGTAGTTGGAGATCCTATTGATGGAATTGATGCAGTTGAAGTTGGAGAAAGGCTGCCAATTCATAGAGAAGCTCCAAAGTTTGAAGATCTTTCTACATCTACTGAAGTCTTATTTACAGGAATAAAAGTAATTGACTTAGTAGAACCCTATGCTAAAGGAGGTAAAATTGGATTATTTGGTGGTGCTGGAGTAGGTAAAACAGTATTAATTCAAGAATTAATTAATAATATTGCCAAAGGTCATGATGGGCTATCGGTTTTTGCGGGTGTTGGAGAGAGGTCGAGAGAAGGAAATGATTTACTGAGAGAAATGCTAGAATCCGGAATTGTCAAATATGGAGACAATTTTATGAAAGAAATGGAAAAAGGCAATTGGCCATTAGATTTAATTGACAAAGAAGCTTTAAAAGAATCTCAAGCAGCATTTGTTTTTGGACAAATGAATGAACCTCCTGGTGCTAGAGCAAGAGTTGCTTTATCTGGCTTAACACTTGCTGAAAATTTTAGAGACGGTGATGGAGAAGGTAAAGGCAAAGATATCTTATTTTTTATTGACAATATATTTAGATTTACTCAGGCAGGGTCCGAGGTTTCTGCACTTTTAGGTAGAATGCCTTCTGCAGTAGGTTATCAACCTACTTTAGCTACTGAAATGGGCGCTATGCAAGAACGTATTACTTCTACTAAGAAAGGTTCAATTACTTCTGTTCAGGCCGTATATGTTCCTGCAGATGATTTAACAGATCCTGCACCCGCAACTACTTTTGCTCACCTTGATGCTACAACAGTACTTTCTAGAAAATTAGCTGCATTAGGGATTTATCCTGCGGTAGACCCTTTAGACTCTACATCGAGAATATTAACTCCGCAAATTTTAGGTGACGAACATTATAATTGTGCCCAAAGAGTAAAAATGCTTCTTCAAAGATATAATGAATTACAGGATATTATTGCAATTCTTGGGATGGACGAATTATCTGAAGAAGATAAGCAAGCTGTTCATAGAGCAAGAAGAGTGCAACGTTTTTTATCTCAACCATTTCATGTTGCTGAACAATTCACTGGAATGAAAGGAGTTTTTGTAAGTATTGAAGATACTATCAAAGGATTTAACATGATTATGGATGGAGAAGTTGATAAATACCCTGAAGCAGCTTTCAATCTCAAAGGAACTATTGATGAGGTAATTGAAGCTGGTGAAAAAATGTTGGCAGAAGTCAGTTAATTGTATTCTTTATGGATGTTCAAATTATAACCCCAGATAAATCTTTGTACCAAGGACAAGCAGATCTAATAACTGTGCCAGGGTCTTCTGGGTCTATTGGGATTTTAAACCATCATGCTCCTCTCGTGTCTTCTTTGAAAAAAGGGGAGATTAAAATAGTTTTGAATGAAAAAGAAGAGTTTTTTAAAATTGAAGGTGGAGTTATAGAGGTTTCTCAAAATAAAGTAATCGTACTAGTATCTTAAGTTTTAGTTAGTCTGAAGCTTTTACGATGGTATTTGGTAACCCCGTATTTTGAAATAGCCAATCTATGTTTTCTTGTTGGATATCCTTTATTTTGTTTCCACCCATAGTTTGGAAATTCTTTGGATAACTCTTTCATCAAATCGTCCCTAGTAGTTTTAGCTATTATTGATGCTGCTGCAATGTTTAAGAATTTACTATCCCCTTTCACAATGCAGGTATGTTCAATTGTTGGATAAGGGTTAAATTTATTGCCATCGACCAATAAATAATGAGGTTTTATTTTTAAATTTTCAATTGCATAGTGCATTGCTAATAAGGAAGCTTGTAAAATATTGATTTCATCGATTTTTTTTTCATTAACAATTCCAATTCCTACTGCTAAAGCTTTATCATTTATTTCACTACGTAACTTGATTCTTAATTTTTCAGATAATTTCTTGGAGTCATTTAACTGCTTATTTTGATATCTATTTGGTAATATTACCGCTGCAGCTACAACAGGACCTGCCAAACATCCTCTTCCTGCTTCATCGCAGCCTGCTTCCATGAAGGAGGTAAAAAAGGGCTTTAATTTCATGCAGTTATATTTCTACCTATTTCTGATTCAATATAAAGACTTAGTTGGCTAATTGGTACTCTTTTTTGAATCATACTATCACGATCTCTAATGGTAACGTCAAGATCGTTAATAGTGTCATAATCTAAAGTGACACAAAATGGGGTTCCAATGGCATCGTTTCTTCTGTATCTTTTACCAATTGAATCTTTCTCGTCATAAATACAATTGTATTTCAACTTAAGTTCATGGTATATCATTTTGGCTTTTTCAGGAAGTCCATCTTTTTTGACAAGCGGTAAAATAGCCACTTTATTAGGAGCAAGTGTATAAGGCAAAGAAAGAACTGTTCTAGAAGTTCCATCTTCTAGTTTTTCTTCTTTTAAACTATGTGTTAAAAGAGCTAAGAACATTCTGTCTAAACCTATAGAGGTTTCAATAACATAAGGGACATAACTTTCCTTTTTTTCAGGATCAAAATATCTTATTTTCTTTTTGGAAAGATTTTCATGTTGTTTTAGGTCATAATCAGTTCTAGAATGTATTCCTTCCAATTCTTTAAATCCAAATGGAAATCGAAACTCTATGTCACATGCAGCATCAGCATAATGAGCTAATTTAATATGATTATGAAATCTTAAATAATCTTCGGGAATCCCAAGAGACTTATGCCATTTCATCCTTTCATTTTTCCAATGATTGTACCATTCCTCTTGTGTTCCTGGCGCGATAAAAAATTGCATTTCCATTTGTTCAAACTCTCTCATTCTAAAAATAAATTGTCTAGCTATTATTTCATTTCTAAAAGCTTTCCCAATTTGAGCAATCCCAAATGGAATTTTTTTTCTACCTGATTTTTGAACGTTAAGAAAGTTCACAAAAATACCTTGTGCTGTCTCCGGTCTTAAGTAAATACTAGAAGATTCTCCCGATACTGAACCAAGTTCTGTTTGAAACATTAAATTAAACTGTCTTACTTCTGTCCAATTTTTAGAACCACTTATTGGGCAGGTAATTTCAAGTTCAACAATCAATTCATATATAGCATTTAAATCCTCATTTCCAAATGCTTTTTCCATACTTTTTTCAATTTTGTGAATTTCTTCTTTTCTTCTTAGAATGTTTGGATTTGTATTTACAAATTCTGTTTCATTAAATTTGTCGCCAAACCTTTTTCTGCCTTTACTTATTTCTTTGTTAATTTTATTTTCAATTTTATTTAAATGATCTTCAAGTAGTACGTCTGCTCTATATCTTTTTTTAGAATCTTTGTTATCTATTAGAGGGTCATTAAATGCATCAATATGCCCCGATGCTTTCCAGGTGTTTGGATGCATAAATATTGCTGCATCAACTCCAACGATATTTTCATTCATTTGCACCATTGATTTCCACCAATATTTCTTTATGTTGTTTTTTAGTTCAACTCCATTTTGACCATAATCGTAAGTGGCACTCAATCCATCATAAATCTCACTACTTGGAAAAATAAAACCAAATTCTTTTGCGTGACTGATTATTTTTTTAAAATGTTCTTCATTCATTTAAAGAGATGTTTAATATAGAATACCACAAAAATAGAACTTCCATTGAAAGGGTTATGTATAATTATAATATTTATATAGTTTTGAATTATAATGATTGAAGTTGATGATAAAATAATATCTAAAGACTTGTTTGAAAAGAAATTTGTTTGTGATCTTCAACAATGTAAAGGGGCATGTTGTGTTGAGGGAGATTCTGGGGCACCTCTCTCAAAAAAAGAGGTCGTTGATATCGAGTCTAATCTATCTATTATTAAAGAAGAAATGTCACCTATTGGAAAAAAAGCAATAGAAAGTAAAAAATTTTATTATGTTGATGAAGACAAAGAAGAAGTTACCTCTTTAGTAAATGGAAAAGAATGTGTTTTTGTTTTTTATGACCAAAATAATATTGCAAAATGTTCTATCGAGTCTGCTCATAGAAAAAACAAAATAAATTTTAATAAGCCAGTAAGTTGTCACTTATATCCAATAAGAGTTAAAAATTATGATTCATTCGAAGCCATAAATATTCATAATTGGCACATTTGTAAACCTGCATGTAATTGTGGAATAAACTTAAATATTCCAGTTTTTAAATTTTTGAAAGAACCTATAATTAGAGTGTGGGGTGAAGAATTCTATAGTCAGTTAGATGCTGTAAATCGAGAGTTCTTTCAAAAAGATAAAACAGAATAATATTTTATAATTTTTATTATTAAAAGATTTTAATTTTGAATAATTCCATTCATTAATATATTATTGTTATTAACACTTTATTTTTGATAAAGAAATTTTATATTTTTATTTACATTAATGATGTATAATTTATCTTTATATGGCTTAAATAAGAGTTCTTTTTTTGCCATTAACACCAATCGTTTTGACTTTCAGCAAGTTAGCTTTCAAACACTATTTTTTGTTGAAAACTATTAAAAATGTTTCTTATTTTTTGTTGTTAGAAATAAGATAAATTCTAATTTTTGTGTTCCGCTAAATATTTTTAGTAAGGTACCCAAAACGTATTTTTTAATGCAAATTTTCAAAAAAATTGTTTTTTGATAGAGCTACTTTTTGCTTTAATTTTTATTAATATTATAATTTAACATGGATAAAAAGACCACTACAAAAGAAGAAACAACTATAGATTTAAAAAAAGATTTAGATCCTAATATTACTGTTGAAGAACCCATATTAAAAGAAAACCCCAACAGATTTGTGCTTTTCCCAATCCAACATGCCGATATATGGGAGATGTACAAAAAGCAAGAAGCCAGTATATGGACTGCTGAGGAATTGGATCTATCTCCGGACCTCAATGATTGGGAAACCAAACTTAATGATGATGAACGTTTTTTTATTAAACATGTTTTAGCTTTTTTTGCTGCCTCTGATGGGATTGTAAATGAAAATTTAGCTGAAAACTTTCTAAGTGAAGTACAATATACCGAAGCTAAATTTTTCTATGGTTTTCAGATTATGATGGAAAATATTCATTCTGAAACCTATTCCTTACTCATCGATACATATATAAAAGATACCAAAGAGAAAAACTATCTATTTAATGCTATAGAGACTTTTGACCCAGTGAAGAAAAAAGCAGATTGGGCTATGAGATGGATTGAAAATGGCACTTATGCTGAAAGATTAATTTCATTTGCAGCTGTGGAAGGTATTTTCTTTTCTGGATCATTTTGTTCAATTTTCTGGTTAAAGAAAAGAGGTCTTATGCCAGGTTTGACTTTTTCTAATGAACTAATTTCTAGAGACGAAGGATTGCATTGTGATTTTGCGTGTATGTTATATAATAACCATTTAGTAAATAAGTTACCAAAAGAACAAGTTCAAAAAATTATAGCAGATGCAGTAGAAATTGAAAAAGAATTTGTTACAGAATCATTACCAGTAAGATTAATTGGAATGAATTCAGATTTGATGTCTCAATATATTGAATTTGTAGCGGATAGATTATTGACAGAACTAGGGAATGAAAAAATTTATAACACTGCCAACCCTTTTGATTTCATGGATATGATTAACCTCCAAGGGAAGACTAATTTTTTCGAAAAAAGAGTAGGAGAGTATCAAAAAGCAGGGGTGCTAAATAATGAGAATAACACCACATTTAGTTTAGACTCTGATTTTTAAATTTTAATAATAATATATATGTATGTAGTAAAAAGAGACGGAAGAAGAGAAGCAGTAAAATTTGATAAAATTACAGCTAGAATCAAAAAGTTGTGCTATGGATTAAATCCTTTAGTTACACCCGAGAAAGTAGCAATGAAAGTTATTGAAGGATTGTATGACGGTGTTACAACTAGTGAACTTGATAATCTAGCTGCTGAAGTTGCTGCAACAAATACAATAACACATCCTGATTATGCATTATTGGCTTCTCGTATTGCGGTCTCAAATTTACATAAAAACACTAAAAAATCATTTTCAGATGTAGTAAAGGACCTATATGAATATATTGATCCTAAAACAGATAAAAAAGCACCATTAATTTCTGATGAAGTTTATGATATAATAATTAAAAATGCAGATATTTTAGACTCCACTATAATATATGATAGAGATTTTAGATACGATTTTTTTGGTTTTAAAACCTTGGAAAGATCCTATTTGTTAAGACTTAAAGGTGAAGTAGCAGAGAGACCCCAACAAATGTTAATGAGGGTTGCTGTTGGTATCCATAAAGACGATTTAGATTCAGCTATAGAAACTTACAATTACATGAGTGAAGGTTGGTTTACTCACGCTACACCAACATTATTTAATTCTGGAACACCAAAACCTCAGATGTCTTCCTGTTTTCTTTTAACTACTAAAGAAGACAGTATCCCTGGAATTTACGATACACTAAAGCAATGTGCTCAAATTTCTCAGTCTGCAGGTGGTATAGGACTATCTATCCACGATATTAGGGCTACAGGATCTTATATTAAAGGGACAAATGGCACCTCTAATGGAATCGTTCCAATGCTTAGAGTTTTTAATGATACAGCAAGGTATGTAGATCAAGGAGGAGGTAAAAGAAAAGGTTCATTTGCTATATATGTAGAACCCTGGCATGCTGATATTTTTGATTTTTTAGATTTAAGAAAAAATCATGGAAAAGAAGAGCAAAGAGCTAGAGATTTATTTTATGCTTTATGGATTCCAGATCTTTTCATGCAAAGAGTTGAAGAAAATGGAGATTGGACTTTAATGTGTCCAAACGAATGCCCTGGACTAGCGGATGTTCATGGTAAGGATTTTGAGAAATTATATAAAAAATACGAATCTGAAGGAAAAGGTAGAAAAGCAATAAAAGCCCAAGAACTCTGGTTTAAAATACTAGAAAGTCAAATTGAAACAGGCACACCTTATATGCTTTACAAAGATGCAGCAAATGAAAAATCAAATCAGAAAAATTTAGGTACAATAAAGTCTTCTAATTTATGTACAGAAATTATTGAATATACTGCACCTGACGAGGTTGCTGTATGTAACCTGGCCTCTATTGCTTTACCTAAATTTGTTGCAGAGGGAAAGTTCGATCATGAAAAATTATTCAAAGTCGCTTACAGAGTCACTAAAAATCTTGACAAAGTGATAGATGCTAATTATTATCCAGTGGCAGAAGCTAGAAACTCTAATATGAGACACCGTCCTATTGGTATTGGTGTTCAAGGACTAGCTGACACATTTATTTTGATGCGTCAGGCTTTTGAATCGGACGAGGCTAAGCAACTCAACAAAGATATTTTTGAAACCATTTATTATGCAGCACTTACTGCATCTAAAGACTTGGCAATAGAAAATGGGCCTTACGAATCATATAAAGGTTCTCCAGTTTCTAAAGGTGTTCTACAATTTGATATGTGGAATGTTAAGCCATCTGAAAGATGGGAATGGGATTTATTGAGAGACGAAATTAAGAAAAACGGAGTCAGAAATTCTTTATTATTAGCTCCAATGCCAACAGCATCTACTGCTCAAATTCTAGGGAATAATGAATGTTTTGAACCTTACACCTCCAATATTTACACCAGAAGAGTACTTTCAGGAGAATTTATAATTGTAAATAAACATTTACTTAGAGATTTAGTGAAGTTAGGAATATGGGATGATCGATTAAAGAATAAATTAATGGCCTCTAACGGTTCAATTCAAAACATCGATGAAATTCCAGATAATATAAAAAACCTGTATAAAACAGCTTGGGAAATATCTCAAAAAGTTTTATTAGATATGGCTGCTGACAGAGGGGCTTTCATTGACCAATCTCAATCTCTTAATATTTTTATGGAAAATGCCAATTTTGCAAAATTAACTTCAATGCACTTTTATGGATGGAAAGCAGGTTTAAAAACAGGGATGTATTATTTAAGAACTAAGTCGGCCACTGATGCTATTAAGTTTACATTAGATAAAGAAGCCATTTCGGAACCCGTTGCAAAAGTAGAAGTCACAAAGAAATAATAGATTATACCATCAAAGCCATAAATAAAAGTTGAATTTTCAAATTCAGATTTTACGCTATTACTTTAGTTTTCTCTCAACTATATTTCCTAAATATGCAAGTTTCAAGGCATTTAACCTTTTTCAAAAAGTAAAAATTAAATCAATAAGAGATAGAGAGAAAGACTTTTATAAAAAAGCCAAGCATTTTAAAGTTTCATCAAATGGTGCAGACATATTATGTTATGATTTGTCTCCCGAAAATAAAAAACTAGTTTTTTTATTACACGGTTGGGAGTCCAATGCAGGTAGTTTATCTAAAATAGCCTTCAGCTTATCTAAAAATAATTATAGGGTTATAAGTTTTGATTTACCAGGACATGCAAATTATAAATCAAATTATACTAACCTTTATGAATGTAAAGAAGCCTTTAAATTTGTTTTAAAATTTATCAATCCAAAAGAACCATTTAACGTAGTAGCTCATTCTTTTGGATCAGCAGTAACAACTTATGCTTTATCAAAAGAAAAATATATTATTGATCACATGATATTTCTAACTTCACCTAATTATATGTTAGATATCTTTAAAGATTTTAAAAATCTAATAAAATTATCAGACACATCATTTTCTTTGTTATTAAATATGGCTCAAAAAGTACTCAATCGAGAGATTAAAGATTTAAATATTGAAGAAGAAATTAATTCAATATCTTTTTCTAAATTATTATTGATTCATGATCAGTACGATAAAATTATTCCTTTTAAAAACTCTCAAGATATTGCATTAAAAAATAAGACAAGAACCAAATTGATAAAATACCAAAATATAGGACATTATAAGATGTTGTGGAATGATAGTGTGATAGAAAATATTTTAAAATTTTTAAAAAAGGAATAGACCAACTAAAATAGCTGAATAATACATTCATAGCTATTTAATTTTTTTCTGAAAAAAGGATTAAGCAAAAAGTAAATCAGGAAGTAGTTTAATAATACCTGTTTTTAATCCAATGGGTTATTTATTTTAGCCCCTTTATAACGGACGTTCCTCCACCGAAAACGTTGTCTTGTCCATAAGGAGACCCTTTACCATCAGCATATCCTTTCCATTTTACAAGTTCGATATAATTAGGTGATCTTGTTAACTGCTGTTGGACTAATCTTATTTCTTCAGCTCTACCCTGAGCTCTAAGAATTGCAGCTGTTTTCTCCCCTTCAGCTTTTTTGATTTCTGCATTGGCTAAATACTGTTGTTCCTCTTCCAACTCTTTAGCTTTTTGATTCCTTTGCTTCTGAGTTTCTTTTTCGGTAATAGCAATTTTTACATTTTCTGGTAAGTTAACATCTGCTATTTCACAGAAGTTATAAGCTATGTAGTTGGCAGGAAATTCAGCTTGAAAAATAGTATCCATTTCTGTTTCAAGGGCTTCTCTTTTTGTAGAGTATATTTCTTCATAGGTGTATCTTCCTATAACATCTTTGATCACCCCTCTTACTTTTGCATCGATAAAAGAACTTTCAAATGCCTTTCCATGCTTCAAGTGAAGCTTTGCACAATTATTTTGCATTGGATTATAATTGATAGTTACATCAATTCCTATTTCCATACCATTTTTTTCCATTACCTTAGAACTATAATTTCTACTTTGTTGAAGAATATTATAAGTAATCATTTCATTCCAAGGAGCAATGAAAACAGTACCTTCAGTATATACATTAGTTTGATCAATTCCACCAGTATAAGGTCTGTAAATAAAACCTTCTTCTCCAGGATTTACATCGGTCCATGACATAAAAAATAAGGATAATATGATGACTCCAATTCCTCCGGCTAATGCAGTTTTTAAAATATTTTTGGGTTCAATTTCTATTTCACTCATGATTTTGGTTTGTTTTTAATTGTTTTATAGGTGTTATATATTGCTAACACGTTCAAAAATAATGCCAAGATTTTAATAATAGGATTGGTTTTTATGGCATACATTAATGTTAATACGAATAGTAGTGATGTTAAAGTTACATTTAAAATTATACTTAGAATATATTTATTATTCATTAAATCATTTTTTTTGGATCTACCCAGCTATCGTAGTCTTCTTCTCTTACATATCCAAGGTTAATTGCTTCTTCTTTCAGAGTAGTTCCATTTTTATGAGCAGTGTTAGCAATCTCAGCTGCTTTATAGTATCCAATTTTAGTGTTTAGAGCTGTTACTAACATTAAAGAATTATTCAAAAGTCTGGTTATATTTTTATAGTTAGGTTCAATCCCTTTAGCGCAATGATTATTAAATGAGATACATGAATCGGCGATTAAATTGGCACTTTCAATTAAATTCTTAGCCATTACTGGTTTAAACACATTTAATTCAAAATGTCCTTGAGTCCCACCAATTGTAACAGCGACATCATTCCCCATAATCTGAGCGCAAACCATAGTTAAAGCTTCACATTGGGTAGGATTTACTTTACCTGGCATAATTGATGAACCTGGTTCATTTGCAGGAATAATTAGTTCACCAATTCCAGATCTTGGACCTGAAGCCAAAAGTCTAATATCGTTAGCTATTTTGTTTAAGGAAACAGCTATTTGTTTTAGTGCACCATGTGTTTCAACAATAGCATCGTGTGCGGCAAGAGCTTCAAATTTATTTTCAGCACTTACAAATGGTAATTTTGTCAGGTGGGCAATATTTTCAGCAACTTTTTCAGAATATCCTGTCGGAGTATTTAGTCCTGTTCCAACTGCGGTTCCTCCAAGAGCTAGTTCTCCTAAATGTTTCATAGTTGCTTTTAATGCATCTAGTCCATGTTCCAGTTGAGATACGTAGCCAGAAAACAACTGTCCAAGCGTTAAAGGCGTAGCATCCATCAAATGAGTTCTTCCAATTTTAACAACATCCTTAAAATCCTTCGATTTTTTTTCAAATGTACTCTTTAGCATTTCAATAGCTGGAATAGTTTTTTCAACAATAATTTTATAGCTCGCTATGTGCATAGCGGTAGGAAAAGTATCATTTGATGATTGGGATTTATTGACATCATCATTAGCTTTAAGAACTGATTGACCATCCCCTAGTTTTCCACCATTTAGAACATGAGCTCTATTAGCAATTACTTCATTAATATTCATATTACTTTGAGTACCAGAACCTGTTTGCCAAACTACAAGTGGAAATTGGTCATTTAATTGATTATCCAATATTTCATCACAAACTTTGGCTATTAATTCTTTTTTATGATTCTCTAAGTCGCTTAATTGATTGTTAGTAATTGCAGCAGCCTTTTTTAAAATAGCAAATGCATGAACTATTTCTATAGGCATAGAACCAGGGTGGCCAATTTTAAAATTATTTCTAGATCTTTCAGTCTGTGCTCCCCAGTATTTGTCATCTTCAACTTTTATTTCACCAATGGTATCTTTTTCAATTCTAAAGCTCATTTTTAATTTTTATTATTAATTTCGTCAATAAGTTTACTCAAATTTATAACATATGGTTTTAGGTACAGCAGTT
>MDSV01064810.1_pt1 | contig 33137 bp, 31 predicted proteins | sample 810851 | NCBI WGS metagenome assembly MDSV01 (sample SAMN05326640, study PRJNA326480) | marine metagenome | isolation source: seawater | place: Atlantic Ocean: North East | collected 2012 | reverse complement strand
CTAGTCAGAAAAAAAATATTTCAGTTCTTTCCATCATTCTTAGCATAGTTTGCGTCTATTTTGTGTATCAAAAAATAGATTCAGATAATTTTTTTAGAGAATTGCTAAATGTTAAATTTTATTATATTGTTATAGCGTCAGTTTTTTTATATATAACTATATGGCTAAGAGCTTTAAGGTGGAATATAATTTTAACTAAAAAAAATAGTTTATATAGTTTATTTAAAATACAAATGATTGGGTATTTTGTAAATTATACCTTGCCTCTTAGAGCTGGTGAGGTTCTTAAGAGTCTTTTGCTTGGAAAGAAGACTGGTGTATCTAAGAGCTATATATTTGGAACGGTAGTAATTGAACGTTTTTTAGATATGTTCAACCTCTTTTTGATGACATTAATTGCAATTTTCATTTCTCCAATTAAAATTATTGCTGGAGTTTCAATATATTGGTATTTGTTCATGGTTTTTATTGTTCTGTGTTTATTTATGTTATTATTTAATTTTTTGAAAATTATTAAGATTAGCTTTCTTAAGCATTTAATATCAAATTTTGTTTTAGCTTACGATAGGATAAATTTAAGTCAATTCATATATTCGACTTTGATAGGAGTTGTTATATGGTTGATATATTGGGTCAATGTTGACATGATTTTTAGGGCATTTGGAGTTAATGTTGAATGGCACCATTCTCTAGTTGTATTAATTGTCTCTTCGTTTGCCTTATCAATCCCCTCATTACCTGGGGCACTTGGGACTTTTCATTTAGCTGTTAAATTAACTTTATCATCTTTATTTATTGTGGATGATAATTTGATTTTACCATTCATTACTATTCTTCATGGATATGGATATTTATTATTAACAATAATAGGATTTTATTATGTTATATTAGACAAAGATATAGGCGTTAAGCAATTATTAGATATGGAGAGTGTAAAGTAGAATGTCTTTTTGTTTGATTAGTAGTTCAAATTTTAAACATAATATTAAAGTTGTTTCAAATTATGTTGATCTTAATAAGATTGCATTTGTTATTAAGAATAATGCCTATGGTCATGATTTAAATATAATGGCAAAATTAGCTTCTGAAAATGGTATTAAGCATGCAGTCACTATTAATTGCAAAGAAGCAAATGCAGTTAGAAACTTCTTTGATACAATTCTTGTATTATCTGATACACCTAATGAACTATATCCTCAAAATATACATATTGCAATCAATGATCTAGATTCAATTACCAATATTCCTAAAGGATCAAATGTTGAGCTAAAAGTTGACACAGGTATGCATCGTAACGGTGTGCATGTTAATGAATTAAATCAAGCATTGGATATGATTGAATCTAGAGGTCAATTTTTAAAAGGTGTATTTACACATTTCGCAGACCCTTTCAAGGGGGATTCTATATTTCAGCAACAAAAAATATTCAACAAAATAAAAGACGAAATAAAAACTAATTACCCTATCCAAGATATTCGATTTCATTGTTCATCATCTCCAAGTGTTTTTCGTATAAATAATGATAAATATGATATTGTAAGAACAGGTATTGCCTTATACGGTTATGTTGATTTGCCCGATAATGTAGAATCTCCAGATCTAAAACCTGTTATGTCATTATGGGCTGAGAAGATTTCAACTAGAGATATTGTAAAGGGAGACAAAGTTGGATATGGGGGTGTTTTTAAAGCAGATAACAATATGCAAATTTCAACTTATGATATCGGATATGGAGATGGATTTATGAGACTCGATGAGTATAAAACATCAGCAATAGCTGATGGAAGAAATATCTTAGGAAGAGTTTCAATGAATAATCTTGCTATAGCTGGAAATGATCAAGAAGTTTGTATATTTAATAATGTCAGAACACTGTCAAAGGTACATAATACTATCTCTTATGAGATTTTGTGTCGAATAAATGAGAATATTGAAAAGAGGATTATCTAATGCAGTTTATTGATTTAAAAAAACAATATCAGTTACTGAAAACTGATATACAAAATAATATAAATCAAGTTTTAGAGCATGGTCAATATATTATGGGTCCCGAAGTTGGTGAGTTAGAGAAAAAATTATCTAAATTTGCTGGCACTAAGTATTGCTTGTCATGTTCTTCTGGGACTGATGCACTCCTTATTGCCTTAATGGCTAAAGGTGTTAAGCCTGGTGATGCTGTAATAACAACTCCATTTACTTATATTGCGACTGCAGAAGTCGTTTCGTTACTTGGTGCAGTCCCTGTTTTTGTAGATATTTACCCAGAAACTTTCAATATTAATCCAAATGAAATAGCTAATGCTGTAAGTAAAGCTAAGGATATGGGTTTGAACCCAAAAGGGATTATCCCTGTAGATCTTTTTGGGCTTCCAGCTCGATATAGATTACTTGATAAAATTGCTAAAGAATTAAATTTATTTATTATTGAGGATGCAGCGCAAGGTTTTGGTGGGTCAATAAGAGGTAAAAAGGCCGGTTCTTTTGGAGATGTAGCCGCAACTAGTTTTTTCCCTGCAAAACCTTTAGGATGTTATGGAGATGGTGGAGCAATCTTTACTGATAATGATGAAATTTTTTCTTTAATGGAGTCAATAAGGGTTCATGGGCAAGGAGAGAGTAAGTATGATTGTGATAGGATTGGATTAAATGGAAGGCTTGATACTATCCAAGCCGCTATTTTACTACCTAAATTAGAAGTTTACGAAAAAGAAATTGAGTTGAGGCAGAAAGTTGCAGATCTTTATTCTGAAAATCTAGGAAATTATAAAGATATTAAAATTCCATTTGTTCCTAAAGATTATCAGTCAGTTTGGGCACAGTATTCAATCATATTAAAAAATAAAGAAAATAGAAAGAATGTAATTAATGCTTTGAAAATAGAAGGTATACCTTCAGTAGTTTATTATCAGAAATCCTTACACCTTCAAAAAACATTTAAGAATTTAGGTTATAAAATAGGAGACTTTCCTGTATCTGAAAATATAAGCAATAGAATTTTAAGTTTACCTATGCATCCTTACCTTGATGATGCAAGCATAAATAAGATATCTAAAATCATTAAATCATCAATTTAAAATGACAGAAAATATAAATATAGGTGTGGTTGGTACCGGCAAATTAGGGACCTTTCATATTGAAAAGCTATTAAACATTCCTAAAATAAATTTTGTTGGCATACATGATTCAAATATAGAATTAATGTTGAAACGTAAAGAAAAGTATAATATTAATACTTTTAATGAAGTGTCAGAACTTATTGAAAAATGTGATGCAATTACAATAGCTACGCCCACTACAAACCATTTTAATATTTCTAAATATGCAATAGAAAATGGACTTCATGTTTTTATAGAAAAACCAATATGCAATAAATTAGAAGACGCACTTAAGATTAATGATATAGCAAAAAGTAATGATAGGATTGTTCAAATAGGTCACATTGAAAGGTTTAATTCTGCATTTACGGAAAGTTTGAGCTATATAGAAAGCCCTCAGTTTATGGAGGTTCATAGAATTTCTCCATTTCCAAATAGATCTCTAGATATACCTGTGGTGATGGATATTATGATTCATGATTTAGATATTTTGTTGTCGTTAAACAAGGGTAACGCAATTAAAAAGATAGATGCTACGGGTGCTTCTGTAATTACTAATTTTATTGATTTAGCTAATGCACGTATAGAATTTGAAAATGGCCTAGTTGCCAATTTGACTGCTAGCAGAATTTCAGCTAGGCAAATGAGAAAAGTTAGAATATTTCAGCCTAAATCTTATCTTGGGATTGATTTGTTAGAAAAGAAGATAGATTTTTTTGAAATTAATAATAGAGAAAATGATTTTATTGAAAATAAAACTATCAAAGTTGATGATAGAGATGCTCTTGAAGCTGAACTGTGTCATTTTATTGATTGTGTTAGAAATAATAAAAAACCATTGGTGAGCGCTAAGGATGGGATTTTGGCATTAGAGTTAGGTCTTAAAATTGAAAGTTTAATTGAACAAAAAAGCGGGGCTTAATTTGAAAATTTTTGTGACTGGGGGATTAGGCTTTATAGGTTCAAATTATATTCTAACTAAAATTTATGAACCTTCAATCCAGATATGCAATTATGATAAGATGACATATGCTGCTAATTTGGCTAATTTATCATCAATTTCAGATAGGCCTAATTATAAATTTATAAAAGGTGATATTTGCGATTCAAAATTACTATATCAATCTATAAATGAATTTGCACCAAACATTGTTATTAATTTTGCTGCAGAATCTCATGTTGATAGGTCAATTGATGCTCCCTTGGATTTCATTAAAACAAATGTTCTAGGCACTACCGTTCTGTTAGATTGTTGCCTTAGGTATATTCAATCGTTAGATAATGAAAGTAATTTTCGTTTTTTGCATATATCTACAGATGAAGTTTTTGGAGAGTTGGGTGATCTAGATATCTTTGATGAAAATACTTCATATTCTCCAAATTCACCTTACTCTGCATCAAAAGCTTCATCTGATCACATAGTTAGGGCTTGGGGGAAAACATTTGATTTTCCTTTTTTAATAAGTAATTGTTCAAATAATTTTGGACCCTTTCAATTCCCCGAAAAATTAATACCATTAATGATAATTAAGTGTTTAAATAATGAAGAGTTGCCAGTATATGGAAATGGCAAAAATATAAGAGATTGGATTCATGTACTTGACCATTGTAGCGCATTAGATGTCATATTGGATAAAGGAAAAATTGGAGACACTTATTTGATAGGCTCTCAAAATGAAAAAACAAATATTGACATAGTTAATCAAATTTGTAAATACTTTAACGAAAACATAAGCATAGAAAATTTTGATTATAAATCTTTAATTAAATTTGTTGATGATCGACCAGGTCACGATTTTAGATATGCTATTGATAATTCAAAAATTAAAAATGAATTAGGATGGGAGCCTAGATACTCATTTTCCAACGGGCTACAATCTACAATTAAGTGGTATTGCGAAAATAAAAAATGGTATAAAGATTTATTGAATAGTAATAATCTCAAAAGGATGGGGACGATTAAATGAAAGGTATTATATTGACTGCAGGTAAAGGAACTAGATTGCACCCTGCTTCCAAAATTATTAATAAAGGACTACTTCCTATTTATGATAAGCCAATGATTTATTATCCTCTATCGACACTCATGTTGTCTGGAATAAAGGATATTTTAATAATATCAACTCCAGAAGATATTGAGCGCTTTAAAGATCTATTAGGTGATGGTTCTTTTTTAGGAATAAATATTACCTATGATATTCAAAAAGAGGCCAATGGTATTGCTGAATGCTTTATTATAGGTGAAAACTTTATTGGAAACGATAATGTATGTCTAATTTTAGGTGATAATATATTTTACGGAAATCATTTTGGGAATATATTGCGAGAAGTTGTAGATGATGTTGAAAAAAATAATAATTCAAATATTTTCGGATATTATGTGCTTGACCCTGAAAGATTTGGAGTAGTTGAGTTTGATTCAAGCATGAATGCTATTAGTATAGAAGAAAAGCCTAAGATTCCTAAATCAAATTATGCAGCTGTTGGACTTTATTACTATACAAATTCAGTTATTAATATAGCTAAAAATATTAAGCCATCATCAAGGGGTGAATTGGAGATAACATCAGTTAACCAAGAGTATTTGTATAGACGGGAATTAAAAGTCAGATTATTAGGTAGGGGTCATACTTGGCTTGATACTGGAACGCATGAAACCTTGGTTGATGCAGCTATGTTTGTTCGAATGACAGAGCAGAGGCAAGGACTTAAAATTGCATGTCCTGAAGAAATTGCCTTTAGAATGGGATTTGTTGATTCAGAAAAAATTCTTGAATTATCTGAAAGATATAATAACGATTATGGTAACTATCTTAAAAAAATAATTAATTCATGATTAAATGTACTCAATTAGCAATTGAAGGGCTTTTACTTTTTGAGTCCAATTTGTATGAAGATTCTAGGGGTAGTTTTTCCGAAGTATTTAAGCAAAAGGATATCTTTGAATTTCTGCCTAGCAATATTGAATTTGTACAGGAAAATGAATCTATTTCTAGGTACGGCGTATTACGTGGTATGCATTTTCAAATTAATCCATGTTCCCAATCAAAGCTGATAAGGGTTGCTTGTGGAGCAATTCAAGATGTTGTTGTTGATGTTAGAAAAGATTCTCCAACTTTCGGCCAGCATCTTTCTATAGACTTAAGCAAAGATAACAGAAGGCAGCTATTTGTTCCAAAAGGGTTTGCACATGGATTTTTATCTTTATCAGATAATACAATTGTTAATTATAAAGTTGATAATTATTATTCTGTTAAGCATGAGTCGGGTTTATTGTTTAGTGACCCAGATTTAAATATTAAATGGAAGATTGATAGTTCAGATGTTGTTGTTTCTGAAAAAGATTTAAAATTTCCTAAATTAAAAAAATCACTGATACAATGATTGATTTCCACAATCATATCTTACCTAATGTAGACGATGGTTCTAAAAATATGGACATGACCATTAGTATGCTTAGAACTGCATATAATCAAGGAATTAATAAGATAGTCAATACAATCCATTTACAACATCCTAAGATGGAGGGAAAAAACACTAGTTTCAAATATATTGAAAACATTAAAAAAGAAGTTCTTAATAGGGCAAAATTAGAAGGAATAGATGTTGAAATAGTACTTGCTGCAGAAATTTATTATCTCCCAAATTTGTGTGATTTGATTGATAATCCACTAGCTACAATTAATAAATACATGCTAATTGAATTTCCTATGATCATTATTCCACCTGATTTTGAGAATACTTTTTTTAAGTTAAGATTAAAAGGTATTACTCCCATTTTAGCTCATCCTGAGAGGTATAGGTCATTTCAAGAAGATGTTGGGAGATTGAAAAAATTAATAGATATGGGGGTCGTTTTTCAGATTGACGCAGGAAGCTTGTTAGGTCATTTTGGAAAGAAAACAAAAAACATTGCTTTTAGAATGCTATCTGAAGGCTATTGTCATTTGATTGGTTCTGATGCTCACAATAATGCTAAAAGAAATTTTTGTTTATCAGATGCTTACAACGTTATCGATTCTGATAAGCATGTTTCTATTTTAAAAAAGAATTCAGAATCCTTGTTTTTAGGATGTGGAGAATTGCAAACTGTGAAATTGGATCGAAAGCAGAGTTTTATTAAAATAATAAAGGATAAAATATTCAATACTTAAAGTAAAACTTTATCTTTGTAATTAAAATAATTTATAAGAAATTAAGCGTCTATAAAATAAGAGGAGTAATATGTATCAAAAACCAAAAGTAATAGCCGAAATTGGGTGCAATCATAAAGGTGATATGGGTGTAGCCTTTGAATTACTTGATTTGGCTAAAGAATGCGGAGCTGATGTTGCTAAATTTCAAAAAAGAAACTCTAAAGAGCTTTTATCAGAAGAGCAATATAATTCTCCTCATCCAAATCCTCATAATTCGTATGGCGATACATATGGCGCACATAGAGAGTTTTTAGAATTTGATTTAGAGCAAAATAAACAGCTTATGAGCTATTGTAATGAAATTGGAATTGAATACTCTACTTCAGTGTGGGATGTTACTTCTGCAAATGAAATTGTATCTATAAATCCTAGAATGATTAAAGTTCCATCTGCTTGTAATAATCATTTTGAAATGTTGAAAGTACTAAGAGACGACTATAGCGGTGATGTCCACATATCTCTTGGTATGACTACTTCTGCAGAAATAGATGAGATTATAAATTTTTTTGATAAAGATCATATTTTAAAAAATCGAGTCATTATTTATGCATGCACTTCAGGCTATCCTGTTCCATTTGATGAACTTTGTTTGTTGGAAATAAAAAAATTAGTAGATAACTATACAAATCGTGTTAAATCGATAGGTTTTTCAGGTCATCATTTAGGGATAGCTGCAGATATTGCCGCATATGCATTGGGTGCTAATTGGATTGAGAGACATTTTACAAAAGATAGGACATGGAAAGGTACGGATCATGCTGCTTCACTTGAGCCATCTGGTTTATCAAAGCTCATTAGAGATTTAGATGCAGTTTACAAATCAATGACTTTCAAAAAAGAAGATATATTAGAAATCGAAAAACCACAAAGAGATAAATTGAAATGGAGAAAGTAAGGTTGCTAATTTATATTGTATTTTTTTCATTGTGCTTTACTGCTTCTCAAGATTTCAATAATAGTCCAAACGGAGAGCTTTATATTACTGGTGAAGATGGCGTTAAAAGATTATATATAAATGTTTGGGGGCATGTAAAAAATCCAGGAGTATATTTGGTTTATGAAGATATAGATATGATAACATTATTGTCAATTGCTGGTGGCCCTTTAGATGGAGCAAACCTATCAAAGATTAAAGTTGTAGGTCATGAAAATAAAAAAATAGAGCTATTTGATTTTAATAAAAATAACTCTTATTACCAGTATAGTTTTAGTCCTTACGATACTGTTATTATTGAGCCTAATTTAAAATATTACGTGTTAAATAATGCAGGTGCCTTTAGTATAATTCTTCAGTTAATTACCTTAGGTATAACTTTGTCTTCAAATTAACCTATGAAAAGCGATTCTCTTTATACAGAACATTCTTTAACTATTAAAGATATATTATATTTCTTAAAACGAAATTATATAAAAATTATTTCAATCACTTTCATATTCTTTTTAATGGGTTGTTATTATATTTTAAATACGAAGCCGATATATGAATCTTCTGCTTCTATAATAATTGATTCTGATAATAGTAACTCATTAGAGGACATTGGGCTTGGTTATTCTCAAAGTAATCCAATTGAGGATAAAATAAAAATTTTAACTTCTCGCAATATCAGTGAAGCAACAATTGAAAATTTAATTAAAAGTAATGCTCGAAATAACCTTTTTTTATTAGGAACTAAAGATTATAGACCTGAGGGATATATAAGAAAGGCTTATGAGAAATACACAGAAGGTCAGAAAGTTGAAGATAGTAAAAAAGAAAAGTCTTTTTCTGATGAAGAAATATCTTTTTTAGCTGCCAGGTTAATGAATTTAATAAAAGTTAGTAACTCTCGTGATAATAACATTATCAACATTTATTATAGTTCTTTAGACCCAAATGAGGCTGCATTTGTTGTAAATACTTTTATAGATACATATATAAGCAAAGAAAAGCAGTGGGCAAATCAGGAAATTTCTCAGCAAATAAATTTCTTGGAACAGCAAATAAAAAAGAAAAAAATTACTCTTGAGCACAGTGAAAATAATTTAAGGAATTTTCAAGAAATCGAAGGTATCTACAATATGTCTTCAAACACAGAATTGTTATTGCAGCAATTCTTATCTCTAGAAGATGATTTAGTTCGTAATAAGTTATCACTTCAAGATGTTATTAATAGAAAAAAGATTTATAAAAATGAAATTAAAAAAGAAGGTATATCTACATCTTATTCTTTAGCTGTAAAGGATTCGATACGAAGTATTGAGATTCTAGGTAAAGTTTTTTCAGATAAAATAGATAAACTTAATAATGAATTAGACTTGTACCAGAAAGACTTAGATGAATTACCTCGAAAAATGGTTGAATACTTTAGGTTGGAAAGATTAAAAAATATTGAACAGGAAACTTATCTTTTAATGATGAGAAGATTGGATGAATCTAGAATTATTGCAGAGTCTCAAATTGGTGTTGCTAATATTTTAGATAAAGCTTTGCCAAATTTTGTAAGGTCAAAACCGAAAATTGAAAAAGATTTAGCCATATCAATTTTGATAGGTTTAATAGTATCTATTTTAGTTTCAATAGTTTTAGAATTATTTAATAGCTCGATTAAAACAGTCCAAGATATAGAAAAATTTGGCTTATCTGTTTTAGCAATTATTCCATCAATTAAATCAAATAAGAGAATTTTCAAAAAAAGATATAAAAATAAAAAGGGTGATTTGGAAAGAAGGTTGATATTGTCCGAAGATCCTAAATCGCCTATTTCAGAAGCATATAGGACTCTTAGGACAAGTATAATGTATTCTGACACAAAAGATATTAAAACAATCATGGTTAGTAGTCCTGGACCTGGTGAAGGTAAAACAACAACAATTGCAAATATGGCAATTACATACGCAAATTTGAATAAAAAGACCTTACTAGTAGATACAGATCTCAGAAAGCCTGTTCTTAAAAAAGTTTTTAAAATTAATCAAGACTTGGGCATAACAAATTGTATAATAGAAAACACTCCGCTAAGTAAAGCAATCAATAAGACAGATACGCAGAACTTAGATGTGCTTTGCTCTGGGGTGATTCCGCCTAATCCATCAGAGTTAATTGATTCCGTTAGAATGAAAGAAATTATTGAAGAAATGAAAGAAAACTACGATATAATATTATTTGATACGCCTCCTATAGTAGCGGTTACAGATGCCATTATTTTATCGAAAAACATTGACCGATTTATATTAGTATGTAGATCTGAGGTCACTCAAAAAGGAGCTATGGATAGAGTTATTAAGAATATAGAACATGTTAATTCTAAACTCCATGGCTGTGTTTTAAATGCATTAGATAATATTAACAGTTATGGAAGCGGTTATTACTACAACTATTATCAATATTATTATGGTGATAGTAATGAAAAATAGTAGATTTTGATTTATGGAATATAATCATAGAATATGCGTTATCGGACTGGGATATGTTGGGTTGCCACTTGCAATAGAATTTAGCAAGAAATATCCAACACTTGGCTTTGATATCAATGATGAAAGAATTAATCAATTAAAAAACAATATTGATGTTACCAATGAAGTTGCAAAAGATAGGTTGCAAAATTCAAACATTAAATTATCATCAGATAATTCAGACCTAAGTTCTTACAATACATATATTGTTACAGTTCCAACTCCAATTGATAAATCAAAAAAACCAGACTTGAAATTTTTAGAAAATGCTTCAAAATTAGTTGGTTCAAACATTTGTGAACGAGACTTGGTGATATTTGAATCTACAGTTTATCCAGGGTGTACTTTACAGGACTGTATTCCAATTATTGAAAAAGAATCTAATTTAAAATTAAATAAGAATTTTTATTGTGGATATAGTCCTGAAAGAATTAACCCCGGAGATAAAAAAAATACACTAACTAAAATAACTAAAATCGTAAGTGGTTCAAATAATTATGCATTAAAATTAGTCGACGCTCTATACTCTTCAATTCTAACTCATGCATCAACCTTTAGAGTTTCATCAATAGAAGTTGCAGAAGCTGCAAAGGTAATTGAGAATACGCAACGAGATTTAAATATAGCTTTTATTAATGAGCTTTCATTTATTTTTGAAAAAATTGGTATTGATACTAAAGAAGTTGTGGATGCTGCTGCAACAAAATGGAATTTTATGCCTTTTAAGCCTGGGCTTGTTGGAGGGCATTGTATAGGAGTAGATCCTTATTATCTAACATATAAAGCTGATAAAGATGGTTATTCTCCAGAGATTATTCTAGCTGGTAGAAGATTGAATGATAGCATGGGAAGTAAAATTGCACAACGAGTTATTAAATTGATGATTTCAAATTCAATCATAGTTGAGAATTCTGATATTTTAGTTCTAGGTTTTACATTTAAGGAAAATTGCCCTGATACGCGCAACACAAAAGTTATAGATATAATAAATGAGCTCAAGGATTATAAAGCTAATGTAGATGTGTATGATCCATGGATAGGTGAATTTGAAAAAAAATCACAAAAATATCAAATAAATATAGTCGATAAAATTCCCTTAAAAAAATATGACTCCATTATAGTTGCGGTTGCTCACGATGAATTTTATAATTTAGATTTTTTAAATCTTTGTAATGACTCAACTGTTATCTTCGATATTAAATCCTTTTTACCAAAAATAGAAGGAAAGCAAATTTTCAGGCTTTAATTATGAATAAAAGAATATGTGTTATAGGCGCTGGAAGGTGGGGAAGTAATCATATAAGAACCTTAAATGAATTAGATTCGCTTGCTGGTATAGTTGATAGTGATGATTTCAATATAGATAAAATTAGTAAGCAATATTCAAAAATCAATATTCATAACAATCTTGAGGATTCATTTTTGCATAATTATGATGGATATATAGTTGCTACACCTGCTATATCTCATTTTGATATTGCAAAAAAAATTATAAATAATAATAATAATGTGCTCATTGAAAAACCAATGACTTTAAATGCTGAAGATGCAAAGGAGTTAGTTGATATTTCTGCGAATAAAGATTCAGTTGTAATGGTGGGACATTTGCTGCTATTTCATCCAGCGATTATAAAAATTAAGGAATTGATTGATAGTGGTAAAATAGGAAAACTGCAATACATTTACAGTAATCGATTGAATCTTGGGCAAATAAGAACTGAAGAAAATGTTTTTTGGAGTTTAGCTCCTCATGATATTTCTATCCTTCAGTATTTTATTGGTGCATATCCAGAAAATATTAACTGTTCAGGAGCTGCATTTGTTCAAGATGGTATTCATGACACAACTATTACAAATTTAATTTACCCTGAAAATATTAAGGCGCATATTTATCTAAGCTGGATTCATCCATTTAAAGAACATAGATTGGTCATTATTGGTTCAGATGGGATGTTGACTTTTGAGGATTCTAGCATTGATAAGGAGATTTTATTTTATGATAAGAAATTTGTATTAAATCATAAAATACCAGAAAAAAGAGATGGAGATATTGAGAAAATAGATTACAATAGAAGTCAGCCCCTAAAAGAAGAATTAATTTATTTTATGGATAATTTAGAAAACAAAAATATTTTAAAATCAAGTGTCCAAGATGGGTATGAAATTGTAAAGATTCTAGATTCTGCATCTAATGACCTTCAATCTAAAACAAGAATATTATAATGAATTTCTTCATTCATAAATCAAGTTTTATAGATAGCAATGTTGATGTTGGCGACAATACTAAAATTTGGCACTTTTCACATATCCAATCTGGTGCAAAAATCGGTAATAGTTGTTCAATTGGGCAAAATGTAAATATAGGAAATAACGTAATTATTGGTAATAGTGTCAAAATCCAAAACAATGTATCGATCTATGAAGGAGTAGAGTTAGAAGATTATGTGTTTTGTGGGCCATCCATGGTATTTACAAATATTAAATTACCTAGGTCTGAATTCCCTCAGCGAGGTGGAGAACATTATTTAAAAACATTAGTAAAAAAATCTGCTTCAATTGGTGCAAATGCTACCATACTTTGTGGGGTAACTATTGGTAAATATGCTATGATTGGTTCAGGGGCAGTTGTTACAAAGAATATTCCTGATTACGCGTTGATAATTGGAAATCCAGGTAAACTTATAGGTTGGGTAAATAAAAAAGGTGGAAAATTAGAATTCAAAGGTGATGGCATTAGCTTATGTGGAGAATTTAAGTTGACTGATAATATTGTAACGAAAATAAAATAATGAAAAATAAAATACTAGTAACAGGTGCAGCAGGCTTTATAGGATATCATTTATGTAAGTCGCTTATAAATGATGGCTATAAAGTTGCTGGTATTGATAATTTGAATTCATATTATAATGTGAGCTTAAAAAATGATCGAATTGCTAATTTATCAAAGAAAAAAAATTTCCATTTCAATAAAATTGATATAATTGATAAAAGTTCTTTGAAAAATATTTTTAATAAATTTAAACCTAATCTAGTGGTTAATCTTGCAGCTCAAGCTGGTGTTAGGTATAGTTTGGAAAATCCATATGCATATGTGGATTCGAATATTGTGGGATTTTTAAATATAATTGAACTTTGTCGTAAAAATAATATAGAAAACTTTGTATATGCTTCAAGCTCGTCCGTATATGGTGGTAATTCTAAAATACCTTTTTCTGTAGAAGATAGAGTTGATAATCCTATGTCTCTCTATGCTGCAACAAAAAAAACAAATGAATTAATAGCTCATTCATATTCACATTTATATGATATGAATACAACAGGTTTGAGATTTTTTACTGCTTATGGTCCATGGGGTCGTCCAGATATGGCAATGTATATTTTTGCTGATAAGATGTTAAGAAATCAGCCTATAGAAGTATTTAATAATGGTGAAATGAATAGAGATTTCACTTATATTGATGATATTATTGCTGGTACAAGATCAGCAATTGATCATAAATATAAGTGTGAAGTTTTTAATTTAGGAAATAGTAAAAGTGAAAAATTAATGGATGTAATTAGTTTGCTCGAAAAATACCTTCAGAAATCAGCAAAAATTAATTTTAGAGGAATGCAGCCAGGGGATATTGAAAACTCTTTTGCGGATATCGATAAGAGTGTTGAAATGTTGAATTATAATCCAAAGACAAATGTTGATATAGGAATTTTGAATTTTATTAAATGGTTTAAGAGCTACCATTCAATTGTTTAACTATTATAAGGAATATTAATTATGAAGTTGATTATTTTATGCGGCGGAATGGGAACCAGACTTAAAGAAGAAACTGAATACAAACCTAAGCCTATGGTTGAGATTGGTGGAAAACCAATTGTTTGGCATATTATGAAAATTTATTCTCACTATGGATTTAATGAATTCATTCTAGCATTAGGTTATAAGGGTAATATTATTCGTGACTACTTTATTAATTATTTTTACTATAATAATGACCTAACAATTGATCTGGGAGAAAGGGATCAATTTACAATCCATTCAAATCATAATGAGCAACAATGGAAAGTGACTTTATTAGATACTGGAGAAAGTTCTATGACTGGATATAGAGTTAAATGTGCAGAGAAGTATGTAGATGAAGATAATTTTATGCTTACATATGGCGATGCTGTTTCATCTGTAAATATTAAAGAGCTAGTAGATTTTCATTTCAATCATAATAAAATAGGAACAGTTACAGGCGTTTTCCCTCCATCAAGATTTGGTGACTTGATTGTTAAGGGTGATAATGTTAGCTCTTTTAAAGAAAAAGAAAAGATAGTCAAGGATGAAAAAATTATTAACGGTGGTTTTTTTATTTTTAAAAAAGAATTTTTTGATATGATACCGAATGAATCTTTATGTGATTTGGAAAGAAAGCCTTTGGAAGATTTAACTTTGAAAAATCAGCTAAATGTTTTTAGGCATGACGGGTTTTGGCAGTGTATGGATACATATAGAGACTATTTATTCCTTAATAAGCTTTGGTCAAATAGTCCCGAATGGAAAGTTTGGGATAAATAGAATTGTTCGATATATATAATAATAAAAAAGTTCTCATTACAGGACATACTGGATTTAAAGGTTCTTGGCTGACACTTTGGCTTTTGAAAAATAATGCCTCAATTATAGGTTGCTCTCTTGAGCCCAAAAATAAAAATGATAATTTTGCTTTATTGAATATATCTACAAAAATAGACGACTGTAGAGTTGATATAAGAGATTATAAGAAAATTGACAACTTATTTAATGAAAAAAAGCCCGAGTTTGTTTTTCATTTAGCAGCACAGCCTTTAGTTTTAGATAGTTATAGTGACCCGCTTTTAACTTTTGAATCTAATACTCAAGGAACTCTAAATGTGCTTGAATCATTTCGTAATTCTAAAACTGCAAAATATTTAATCATTGCTACAACGGATAAGGTCTACCAAAATCACGACCAAAATAGACCTTTTAATGAAGATGATGCGCTTGGAGGGTTTGACCCTTATAGTTCAAGTAAGGCTGTCTCAGAATTAATAGTTCAATCTTATTATGATTCTTTTTTTAAAAATACGAGTAAAAAAGTTGTTACTGTAAGGGCTGGTAACGTCATAGGTGGGGGAGACTGGTCAGATAACAGAATAGTTCCTGACTGTATTAAGGCGATTGAAAATAGAAATAAAATAATTATAAGAAATCCTGATGCAGTTAGACCATGGCAGCATGTACTTGATCCAATAGGAGGATATTTATTGTTAGGGGAAAAAATGATATCATCTAATATAGAAAAAGGTGCTTGGAACTTTGGACCAAATGATAGCGAGCAAATTAGTGTGCTAGAAATGGTAAAGCAGATTATTAAATATTATGGAAAGGGAGAATATAAAATATTAAATACCAGTAATAAACTAAAAGAGTCAAAATTTTTATCTTTAGATGTTACCAAAGCTAATCAAGAGCTTGGTTGGCAATCAGTTTTTAACTTTAATGAAACGATAGATTTGACTGTTGATTGGTATAAAAAATATATTTCGAACAATGTATATAAAATTTGTTCAGAGCAAATTAATTTATATGAAAAATTATGGAAATCAAGAAATTAAAAATTAAAGATGTTTTAGAAATTCAATTGTCACCGATTGAAGATAATAGAGGTTTTTTTATGAGGACCTTCGATTTAAATTTTTTTGAAAGTTCTCGTATTAATTATAAATGGGTACAAGAAAACCATTCCTTATCTAAAAAAAAGAATACTATAAGAGGGCTTCATTTTCAATTACCCCCTCATGATGAAACAAAATTAGTGAGATGTATTAGGGGAAGTATTCTTGATATTTTTGTTGATATTAGGCCCAATTCTAAAACTTTTGGGCATTGGGAAAGTGTAAAATTGTCTGCAAAAAATAATAAATTAGTTTGTATACCTAAGGGTTTTGCTCATGGCTTTTTAACTTTAGAAGATAATTGTGAGATTTTATACAAAGTAGATAATTGCTATTCTAAAGAATATGAAAGAGGTTTAATTTGGAATGATAAAGATTTGAATATCAATTGGAGCACAAATAATCCAATTTTATCTAAAAAAGATAAAATAAATATGACTTTTGCAGAATATGTAAAATCTTTGGAGGTAAAATGAATATAAGATTATTTAAACCATCAATTGGTAAAGAGGAAATTGATAGTATTAAAAATTCATTTGATAGAAGTTGGATAGGGCTTGGTCCAAAAGTAAACGAATTTGAAAAAAAATGGGCAAGCCATGTCGGTGCATCGGCTGCAGTCGCTTTAAACTCTGCAACAGCAGCATTGCATCTTGCATTAATGCTTTTTAATTTTCCGAAAGGTAAAAAAGTTTTAGTACCCACAATGACTTTCTCTTCTACAGCTTCAGCAGTATTATACAATGGCTTAGTACCAGTATTTGTTGACTCTGATCCTGATACTCTTGGTATGTGTATTGAAGATATGAAAAGAAAATACGATGAAGACTGCGTTGCTATTATGCCTGTTCATTATTCTGGTCATCCTGTCCCAATGGATAAAGTTGTACCCTGGGCTAAAAGTAATAATTTGAAAGTCATTGAAGATTGTGCTCATACGTCTGGTAGTATTTATAAAGGCAAGTCATTGGGTACTTGGGGAGATATTGGTTGTTACAGTTTTGAAGAAAAAAAAATAATGACTACAGGTGATGGCGGTATGATTGTTACAAATTCAATGCCGTTATTTAAACATATTAAAGCAATGAGATGGGTTGGTATTGATAAAGATAATTGGAAAACTTCTAAAAATTATACCAATACCAATAAAGATGCGATGCACTGGTTTTATGAGCTTAGTGTTTTAGGGTATAAGTATAATATGAACGACCTTGCAGCATCTATTGGATTAGTTCAATTTAAAAAATTAGATTCAATGAATAGTAGAAGAGCAGAAATAATATTAGATTATTTAGATGCATTAAAGAGTTGTTTTAAAATAAAACCTATTTTGCCATATAATCCTAAAAAATATGTTTATCAAATGTTCTGTATTAATTGTTCTCATAAAGAAAAATTAATTTTATTTTTAAAGTCAAAAGGTATAGCTACGGGTTGTCATTACACTCCTCTAAATACACAGCCTTTATTTAAAAATTACTATGTAAAATGTAATGTTGCTGAGACGGCCTATGAAAATATGATAACTTTACCATTACACGTTGATTTAAAAGATAGCGAAGTTAAATATATTACTGATGCTTTAAAAGAATTTGATTCCTATGAATGATCAAAATAATATTGGACAAAATACTGAAACTTGGGATAAGTGGTGGGACAACTTAACGCCTAGAAAAGAAATACAGAAATGGGATTATTATGGTTTGAGGCCATGGATTTTAAAATTTAGCCCAAGATATGGTTTGGTTGTTGAAGCAGGCTGTGGACTTGGTAGATGGGCTCTTTATTTATCAAAATTAGGCATTAGTATTGTAGGCTTAGATTTTTCTAAATCAGCTATAAATTTTTTAAATAAATGGAAGAAGAAAAATAATTTTGATACGGAGTTCTTACATGGAGACGTTTGTGATACTTCTTTTGATTCAAGCTCTGTCTCAGGATATATTTCTTTAGGTGTTATTGAGCACTTCAAAGAAGGTCCATCAAAGCCTTTAGAAGAAGCCTATAGAATTTTAAGACCTGGAGGTGTTGCAATTATAACTACTCCATCAGTTTCATGGTTTGTGTTGTATTCAAGAATAAAAAAGAAATTAAAAAATAAAATTAAAAACTTATTAGGAAGAAAAGTGATAGTTCCTCCATTTTTTCAATATGAATATAATCCTTTAACCTTAAAAAAATATGTTGCAGAATCTGGATTGCATATTTCAAAATATAGCGGATTAGACCTGTTATATACTTTTAGTGAGTTAGGAAAGTTTAAGGGACACAATATTAAAAAGGGATCTTTTGCATACTGGTTTTCTCATAAATTTGAAAACACATTTTTAAAAAATTGGGGAGCCCAATCTGTGGTGATTGCTATAAAAAAAGCTGATACAATGCACTGTTTTTTTTGTGGAGCTTTAAATGCTAGTTTAGAAAGTTTAGATATTTATGATGTGCCAATATGTAGAAATTGTCAAAAGTCAAATGATAACTCTAAATATTATAAGCCAAACAGAAATACAGGATACAATCACAAATATATAATTAGCCCCGAAGTTTTAGTTCTAAAAGATTGTACATGTTTTTTTTGTAATCAAAATTTTAAGTCAGATAAGATTATGGAGAATTATGGGTTTTCAAAAGAAGCTTGTGATAAATGTATAGAAGATCCTAATAAAAATTTAGAGCTATCAAATAGGTACTTGCAGCCTATATGGAGAGATCGAAATCAATTATAAAAATCCTGCAATTGTTTTGGGTTTATCAGAGACTGGAATAGGTGTTGCTAAAAGTCTGTCACAATCTGGGGTCGATGTATATGGGATTAGTCACTATAATGAGATAGGGCATTATTCAAGTTACTTTTCTAAAACATTTATTGCTCCTCATCCAATTAGTAATGTTGATTTATTTAAAAGTGAATTAATCAATATTTCCCATCAACTTAATTCAAAACCTGTTATATTTATAGCTGCAGATGAATATTTATTTTTTTATAAAAAAAATTCTAAATACGTGAAAAATAATTTCCTCTCAAATCTTCCAACTCCTGATTTAACAGATTCTTTATCAGATAAATATAAATTATATCAAATAGCTTGCGATGTAGGAATTAATACTCCTAAAACTTATTTAGTAAAAAACTATAATGATTTTAAAAACTTATATCTTGAGGAAAGTAGTTATCCTTTTTTTATTAAAGCTAATGATGTTAATTCGTGGAGAAAAAAAATTAGTCCTACAAGAAAAGGGTATGTTGTTAAAAATTACAATCAATTAGAAATTAAAATTAAGAATTTGCTTGATAAAAAAATTGAATGTCTAATTCAAGAAGTTATTTTAGGGCCTGATGATAATAATTATAAAGGATGTGTTTATGTATCAAAAAATAACAATATCTCCTTTTTCTCATTGCAGAAAATCCATCATCACCCGATTCATTTTGGGATAGGTTCATTAGTAGTTAGTAAAAATAAAGATGAATTAGAAAGCATAACCAGAAAATTATTTTCATCAATAAAATATAAAGGAATTGGGAGCGCAGAATTTAAAATAGATGATAGAGATGGCAAGTTTAAATTAATAGAAATTAACCCTCGATACTGGCAACAAAACTCATTAGCCTATAAATGTGGAATAAATTTCCCTTTAATTGATTATCTTGATGCTGTTGATCGTCAAGTAGTATTTGAAAATACTTTTCAGGATGATATTAAATGGGTTAATTTAAATTTAGATTACAATTCATATTGTGATTATCGAAAAGAAGGGTCGCTTACATTGCTGCAATGGCTAAATGATTTAAAGGGAAAAAAAGTTATCTCATACCTTGATTTAAAAGACCCTAAGATATTTTTGATTCATTTATATAGATTGTTTATTAGAAAACTAAATAGGATAGTTAAGAATAAATGAAAAAAATCTTAATACAAGAAAGCCATTATTTTAATCGTTCTTCATGGCAAAATAAGTTTGATAATTACCTGCCAAATTGGACTAGTATTTTTGAATTAGAGTTTGTTAAATCTAATAAAGATTTTAATAATAGTCTCTTATCAGCTAATATTTGTTTTTGTTTTGATTTAGATTCAACAATTAATATTGATAAATTAGATCTTGATATTTTTTATTTAGGTATAAGCGATTTTGATTATAAAGAAAAATATATACTTCCTGAAAAAATAAAATTCTTCTCATCTAAAGGTGTTTCATCAAGAATGATAGCCGAATATACATTGATGTCTTCTCTAATGCTTGTTAGGAGGATTAAGACTGCTTTTGACCATCAAAGGACAAGAAAATGGAATCAGGCTGATATGATCTTAAATGATAAGCCTATATTGTCAAATTATAAAATTGGAGTGCTTGGACTTGGAGCTAATGGTCAAGAAATTGTCAATATTTTTTATAACTTAGGTTGTGAAGTGTTTGGTTTATCAAGAAGTAAACCTGATAATTTACATTTAGCTACATGGTACGGTTCTAATGAAATGAATCAAATACTTAATGATTGTGATATAATTATAGTTTCCTTGCCGCTAAATAGTCAAACTGAAAATTTAATATCTAAGAATGAATTAGAAATTATTGGAGAAAAATCATTTCTTATAAATATTGGAAGAGGTGAAATTATTAATGAGGAAGATTTAATTTATGCTCTAAATAATAATATAATTGCTGGAGCCGTGAGTGATGTTTTTTGCTCTGAGCCAATTGGAAGATGGTCTAAATTATGGAAAGCCCAAAACTTCATAGTTACTCCTCATATATCAGGAAATATTAATTCCTTTAAAAATGAAATACAGTTAGATTTTATAATGAAAATAAAAAGTTTTTTGAAAGTAAAATAATTTATGAATAAAAAGTCAATTCGCTCACCATATGTCATAGTTTTAATGCTTTCATACAATGGTAAAAAACTTCTTGATGAAGCTCTAAGTTCTTACATAAATAATACATATGATAACTTTAAAATTATTTTGATTGATAATGGTTCTACAGATAGCACTACTTCGTACGTTAAAGTAAGATTTCCTAATGTTGAAGTTATTACTTTAAATGAAAATAAAGGATATTCTGGAGGTTTTAATGTTGGCCTTGATTACGCATTTAATAATGAGAATGCAGATTATGTTTTAGTTACAAATAATGATGTAAAGGCAGATCTCAATTTAATAAGTGAATTAGTTGATACTGCTGATAGCAATGATAAAGTTGGTTTTGTTATTGGCAAAGTATATTTTTATGAAAAAAAACAAATGCTTCAATCTGTTGGCAAAAAACATGATTCAATTTACTGGTCAGCTGGACATATTGGAGATAGAGAGATTGATACAGGTCAATATGATTCTAATCAAGAAAGAGATTGGTGTGATGATATTTACTGGCTTGTTTCTTCAGATTTATACAGTAAAACAGGTGGATATGATACAGAATTTAGATTTCAAGCTGAAGATTATGATTGGCAAGTAAGAGCAAAAAAAGAAGGTTTTAAAATATTTTATAATTATAAAGCTAAGCTGTGGCATAAAGATAGTGTTACTATTGGTAAAAATTCAGCTTTTAAATCTTACTATGATTTTAGAAATCCATTAATAGTTCATATGAAATATAGAAAGTGGTCTGAATACAAATATTATTTATTTAGAAAAATCAGAATGTTGATAATTAGCTCATTGAAAAGTATTTTTAATTTTAGATTCTATTTTCTTTTTATGAGTTGGAAGGGATTCTTGTCTGCAATTATGTGGGGAATAAAAAATAAGCAAAAATGATAAAGCAAAAATTTTTTTTAGATTTTAGTTCAAAGACCTTGCGTCATATTTTTCAAGCTATAGCAGGTATTATAGTTGCTCGCTATGCAGGTCCGTCCATTGTAGGTGTTATAGCTTACGGCGCTGCTTTTGTGGGTACTTTTAATTTTATAAATGGATTGCTTGCACCTGCACATATTAAGATTGTTAATGAATCAAACAATGAAGGTAGCTGTAATTCTACTTTTTTAATATTGAAAATTGTATCCATAGTATTTTTTTGTTTAGCTACATTTATTTTCTATTTAATCAGTAAGTATTATTTTGATTTAGATTTAAATAGTAATGAAAAAAAATGGATAATTTTTATTTCATCGATTGTCATTGTATGTCAAAATTTAATTAAAATACCTGAAGGTATATTCGTTGCAAAAATGCAACAAGCTCGAATTAATATACCATATTTATTAAATGGGTTATTATATAATTTAATGAGATCATTTTTGGCAATATTGGGTTTTGGTGCTATTTTATTATCCTCTATACCAATAATAGTTTTTTTTATTTTGGTCCCATTTTACTTTTATTTATTAAAAGATATTCCATTTGATAAATTTGATTTAAGACTTGCCAAACGATACCTTCAATTGACTATTCCTATTTTTATCATTGTCTTTTGCAATGCAATTACTTTGAATGTTGGAAGATTAGTGCTTGAATACTTTACCGATACAAAAACTTTAGGCTTATTTATTGCGGGAAATAATATCGCTGGTATTTTAGGGTTGGTTGCAGGAACTGCAGGTTCACTTTTTTATCCATTATTTACAAAGGCTATTAAGAATAGTGAAAATAGAAAAATTGTTAATTATATAAAAGGCTACAATAGAATTATTTTTAATTGGATTTTTCCAGTAATTATATTTTTGTGTTTATTTAATAAACAAATAATTAGTACTGTTTTAGGATCTCAATATTTGCCAGCTTCCGATGTTTTTTCAATATTAATCTTATCATCTTTTTTGCAAATTTGGGCCATTCCTTTTGCTAATTTACTATTTAGTTTTGATAAATTTAATTTGTCAGCATTCATAAGTATATCTAAGCTTATTATTCAGTTATTAATGGTTATTATTTTGGTTCATCCAGATATTTTTAATTTAGGTATTATAAGCTTGCCGATTTCAATCATATCTGCAGAGTGTTTTATTTTTATTATTAGATATTATTATTCAAAAAAACTAATTTCTGATTTATTCATGGCAAAATATATATTGTATCTATTTATTGGACTATTTTATTATATACTTTTCAGTTATTTGTTGAACATTTTATCGGGAAACCATATTTATATATATATATTAATGAATCTATTTTTTATTTCAATCTTTGCAAGTATGATTTTATTGGGTTTGTTAAATGTTTTAGATATTAAAAATCTTAGACGCATTTTAGATTTTAAAAAAATGACACAGTATTTGAAAAAAGAAATGAATGTAAACAGTTTAGATACTCATAATGGCTAATTTAAATCAAATGCATGTTATTTATTTGATTGGTTTTTCGCCAAAATTTGGTTATTTGCCAGGTAATACAAGCCTCGATCGAGCTGCAAAAACTTGGATCAATGATAAGGGTGATAAAGTTGGAATCTGGAGTGAAGATTGGGGTAATCAGTTAGGTAGTAAAATTAAAAAATATTATCCAGATATTACATATGAAGTATGGAGGCCAGATATTAGAGCTGATAAAGTATATACTCATGTTTTCAATAATGGAGTCATCAACAAATCTTTTCCAATTAAAAAGTCTCTTTTTTTTAGCGGTTTAAGGCCAATTTATGATCAATATTCTCAAATGATGGAGCATGAATTATCAAATTATTGCAATGAGAATAAAAAAATAATAATACTAATGCCAGCTGTAAGAAAAAAAATAACAGTTAATATTCAAAAAAAGTTTGGCAACTCAATTCAAATTATAAATACACATTTTCTAAACTGTAAAAGCTTAGTTTTTAAAAAAGAGAATACTATTAATATTTTTAGAAATATTCATAATTATGTTAAGTTTCAGCAGCAATCTTTTTTTTTAAAACAAATTACAGACTTAGTTGTTGCTCATAAAAAGTATATACCCAATTTAAACAAAGTTATTAATGGTAAGGTATATTTTAATACGTTTGGAACTGACTTAAGTTTTTGGAAAAAAAATGATAGTAAACAATCTGCTAGACAAAAATTAAATCTTTCAAAAAGGAAAAAAATAATTTTATTATCATCAAGATTAATTCCTGACTATCAAATTATTAGTGTGCTTAAAATGATATCAAAATTAAAAAAATATAATTGTTATTTCATATTTACATCTCAAGGGCCCAACAGCTATATGCAGTTAATAGAGCAGGCTATTAAGAAATATGGTCTTATGGATTATGTTTGTTTTACTGGTTATGTAACTGAAAAAAAGCTAAGGGATTTATATGTTGCTTCTGACTATTTTTTTATGTCTAGCAAGTTCAATGCTGGCCCAATGTCATCCTTTATTGGAATATTGATGGGCAAACCAATTATTACTACTGATTCTGGGTTGGCTGCAGAAATGTTGTCTGATAACAATGCTGGATTACTGCTGCCAACGTCAAATTATAGGGTCTGGGAAAAAAAGTTTTCTGAATTACTTAATGAAGATATTGAAATTAATCGTTTAGATAAACAAATTGTTATTGATACATTTGACTGGAAAAATATTGTTGACAAGTGGTTAGATATCTTATCTGCACAATTAGATAATTATAAAATTTCGGAGAGTTAAGATGGGTAAAGTTTTAGTTACAGGCGCTACAGGGTTTATTGGGTCTCATTTAGTAGAAATGCTAGTTGATAAGGGCTATGAAGTCGTGGCCTTTGATCGATATAATCCAACTAATAATTGGGGCTGGCTAGAGAATTCTAAATATAAAAAAGATTTTGAGATTTATCTTGGGGATATACGAGACTATGATTCCGTTTACAAGTCAATAACTGGGTGTAATTCTGTATTTCATTTGGCAGCCCTTGTAGGAATTCCATATTCGTACATTTCTCCCAAAGCTTATATTGAGACTAATATAACTGGCACATACAATATTCTTCAAGCATCTAAAGAGGTTGGTTTAAATGAAATACTAATAACATCTACAAGTGAAACTTATGGAACAGCTCAATATGTTCCTATTGATGAAAAGCATCCAATTATTGGTCAATCTCCTTACTCTGCATCCAAAATAGCTGCTGATCAGCTATCAATTAGTTTTTATAAGTCATTTGGTATGCCAATAAAAATAGTTCGACCTTTTAATACTTATGGGCCAAGACAATCAGCAAGAGCAATTATACCATCTGTTATATCTCAAATTCTTAATGGTAAAAAAAGCATTAAACTTGGGAATCTAAAACCTACAAGAGATTTGACATATGTCAAGGACACTTGTAGCGGCTTTTATGAGTTGTTTAAAGCAAAGGATAATTATGGTGAGATAATTAATATTGGAATGAATCAAGAAATTTCAATTTCTGAATTAGTTAATAAAATAGCATCTTTAATGAATGTAGAAATTAATGTTCAGCATGATAATAAAAGAGTTAGACCTAATGCTAGTGAGGTAGAAAGATTGATATGCGATAATTCTAAGATTTTAGCAAAAACTAATTGGAAACCGTTGTATAATTTGGAAACTGGATTATTAGAAACTGTAAATTGGTTGAAACGTAATATTGATACATATAAACCAGAAATTTATAATGTTTAATAGTATAATTAAAAAAATTAATGCCCTATACCCAAATCAATCACCTGTATCTTTGCATTCTCCAGTTTTTAATGGAAATGAAAAAAAATATCTTAATGAATGTATAGACTCTACGTATGTTTCATATGTGGGTAAATATGTTTCTGATTTTGAAAAAATAGTTTCAAACTACGTCCAATCAAAACATTCTGTTGCAGTGGTAAATGGAACATCGGCATTGCAAATAGCTTTAAAGGTATCAGGTGTTATGCCTGGAGATGAGGTAATAACTCAATCATTGACATTTGTTGCTACTGCAAATGCAATATCTCACTGTGGGGCAATTCCAATATTGATGGATGTGGACTTAGATACTTTGGGTATGAGTGTAGAAAAAACACAAAAATGGCTTAGTAGAAATACATTGTATGATAAAAATCTAAAATCTACAATTAATCGTAAAACTGGAAGAAGGATTTCTGCTATAGTACCTATGCATACTTTTGGTATTCCATGTAAAATTGATGAGATTGTCGATTTGGCGAATAGTTATGAAATAAATGTTATAGAGGATTCAGCAGAGTCTTTAGGTTCATTCTATAAAAATAAGCATACTGGTACATATGGTCTTGCTGGCATATTAAGTTTTAATGGCAATAAAACTATAACTTGTGGTGGGGGTGGAATGATTATTACTGATGACAAGAGTTTCGCAGATAGAGCCAAACATTTAACTACAACTGCAAAAGTTGATCATAATTGGGAATTTATTCATGATGAAATTGGTTATAATTATAGATTGAGCAATGTTAATGCAGCTATAGGTTTGGCTCAAATGGAGAAAATTGATAGCATCATCGAAAATAAGAAAAAAACCAAAAACATTTATTCAGATTTTTTTAATGATCAAAATGTTAATTTTGTAGAAAAAGATAATGATCAAAATATTAATTACTGGCTAAACTCTATTCTATTTGACAGTTTTCAAGAAAAAGAAGATTTTTTAGACTTTTCAAACAAAAATAAAGTTTTATGTAGACCGATTTGGAGGCAAATGAAAAAATTAGATATGTACAAAAAATGTCAATCATCTAATCTTGACAATTCTGATTTTATTGAAAGTAGGTTAGTAAATATTCCAAGCGGTATTAGATAGAATGGAAAAAATAGTTGTTATAGGTGGTGGTGGTCATGCTAAAGTTATTGTATCTGTATTAAAAAATACAAAGAAGTATGAAATTGTAGGATTTACGGATAAAAGCCCAAAACAAGAAATTTTATCTATTCCTTACCTTGGAACTGATGATATTTTGAAAGATTTATTTAATAGCGGTGTTAATAATGCATGTATTGGTATCGGTCAGTTAAAATCATCTAAAATTAGAAAAAATATTTATCATGATCTTAAAAATATTGGATATAATCTGCCTAACATAGTATCAGATTATGCCTTAGTTTCTGAAAAAGTTAGTCTTGGTGAAGGTATCGTTATAATGAATGGTGTAATTTTAGAATCAGGATGTAAAATTGGAAATGGTAGTATAGTTAATACTAATTCCTCATTAAATCATGATTCTGAAATTGGAAGCTTTACTCATATTGCACCGGGAGTCACAATTTGTGGTAATGTAGATATTGGTGATGAAGTATTAATTGGCTCAGGCGCAGTTATTATTCAAGGTTTGAAAATAGTTAGTAAAGTTATAGTTTCAGCTGGTAGCAATGTTACAAAATCTTTAATTGAACCTGGTTTATATGGAAAAAACCCGCTGATAAAGATAAAATGAATGAAATGATGAAATATAAAGAAAGAATAATTGACTATAAATCTTCTCTGATTCATGCTCTGAAGCATATGGATCGTATAGATAAAAAACTTTTAATTGTAGAGGACATAAAAAAAAGTAAGTATTTGGGGCTTCTGAGTATGGGTGATATCCAAAGAGGTATAATTAAAGGGATGGATTTAAATACAGATATAGTCAAGTTATTAAGAAAAGATGTTAAAGTTGCTAAAGTAAAAGATTCTTTTAAAAGTATTAAAGACATGATGATTAAATATAGAATGGAGCTATGTCCTGTGGTATCAGATAAAAATGAAATACAAAAAATTTATTTTTGGGAGGATATTTTTGATTCTGAGCATTCTGAGATTTTTAAAAAATTTAATTTACCAGTTGTGATTATGGCTGGTGGATTTGGTACTCGTTTAAAACCGTTAACAAATGTTCTTCCTAAACCTCTTATACCTATTAATGAACAGACTATCATTGAAGATATCTTTGATAAATTTTCATTATATGGATGTACAGATTTTTATCTATCAATAAATTTCAAGTCTGAATTAATTAAATATTATTTAAATGAAAAAAAACTTCCTATAAATATACAGTATAGCATTGAATCTCAGCCATTAGGTACTGCAGGCGGATTGTCATTGATTAAAAACAAAATTAATCAAACTATTTTTGTAACAAATTGTGATATATTAATTGATGAGGATTATTCTAAGATTTTAGAATATCATAAAAAAAATAAAAATGATATTACTCTAGTGTCAGCTGTTAAGTCGTTTCCTATTCCCTATGGCATTGTTGATACGGATGAAAAAGGACTTTTATCAAATATTGATGAAAAGCCAGATTTTAATGCACAAATAAACACTGGTATGTATATTATAGAGCCTTATGTTTTAGATGATATTCCTGATGACACTTTTTATCATATAACTGATTTGATTAATAAAGTTAATCTAAATGAAGGAAAAGTTGGAGTATTTCCAGTTAGTGAAAGATCTTGGATAGACATAGGAAATTGGAATCAATATTTAAAAAAAATTCTTTAGGTATGTTTAGATTATAAATGCTATCTAGAAATTATACTTTAGACTACATTTTTTGGATTTTGGTTATTTTTTACATGGATCCAGGCGGTCTGGTTTCTATGTTTGTTAATCTTCGTATATTTCAATCTATTTCAACAATTTTAATAATAACAATTTTTTTATTTTGTTATCAGGAAAATAATTTGAAAAATTTAATAAATAATAAATTTATTAAACGAATGTTGGTTTGTTTTATTATTTGGTTTTTTTATTATGTTATCGTTTTTTTAGTAATAAGAGATGACTACAGTTCAATGTCTCTTTTATCTAAATTGTTAAAAACTCGAATATACTATTCATCCTGGCTTATTGTCTTACCTATATCATATTTTATTGCATATAGAAATCAGATGATTATGTTTAAAGTATTTACAATTAGCACTATTTTTATTGGCCTATGTATACCTATTAGTATTTTTGGTGGAATTGATTTAATTATTCTGAACGATTTCAGCAGAGGTTTTGTTAATGTTGATAGATATATGATGGGAGGGTATGGACTTCTTGAGTGGGGCTTGTATATCTTATTTGCTTTGCTAATTCTACCTAGATCAAATAATAAAAATATCTATTTTATTGTATCGGCTACTTGTTATTTCATCTATACAATATCATTGACTAGACGTTACTTTTTTTATGTTTTAATCACAGCTTTTATAAGCTACGTTCTATCTAACTATTTATTTAAAAACATCTCCAAGTATAGGAGCCGTTTATTGATTGTAGGTAGTGTATTCTTTTTGATACTCTATGTAGTTTTTAATGAATATGCAACCTCAATTCCAACTACATTCTCATCTCAAAGTATAAATTATGGAACAGCTTCTGCAAGATTAAGTTTATTTTCACATGAGCCAACAGTAAAGCTGTTTGAAAATAATGTTTTTTTTGGGACTGGATATATCAACGAATGGTATTCAAATAACACGTTTAATGCATTGAAAGTGCAAACTGATTTTGGATTAGAGGGAAGTGATTATGTTTTTCTATCTTCTCTGGCAATGTTTGGAATTGTTGGTATTTTTATATTCAGTCCATTTTATTTGTACTTATTTCAAGTTATATTTTTCGGATTTAAAATAATTAAAAATAATTTTAATTACATTGATTTAAATGATAAATACATATATATGTCTATGATTTTTTTGATTTCTACTAGTTTATTTTTCACAAGACACATGATAACTTATCCAGATTGGTTTGCGTTTGTAGGTCCCCATGGCTCATATTCAAAATATTACATTTTATTAGGAATTTTACTTGGCTCCTTAGATTATATTTACAGAAATATTAGGAATTTGAAATATGAGAAGTAAGAAAATAGTTTTTGTAACTGATTCAGGATTCTGGAGCCATAATACTGATTTATTGAAAGAATTAAATCAATTAAATGATATGTATGTTTTAATTACTTTTGTGAAAGGTTTTTCTAATCATGATAAAAATGATATAGTTAATTTTTGTGTTTTAAATAAAATTAAATTTGAGCTAGTTGATAAAGATAATATAAGATCTAGAAGCCTTAGAAATATTTTTCATAGTTACAGAAAATATATAAGTAAAATTAAAGTATTTAATCCTGACATAATTTATATAGAAAGTTTTTCAAATCCATATTTAGCGATTATGTATCGATTATTTTTTGATGTCCAAAAAATTGTAATGGGGGTGCATGATTTTAAGCTACACCCTCTAGGTAATAAAAAAACAAAGTTTAGTGCTCGGGTTTACAGGGAAATTTATACGAAGTTATTTTTAAATTTCCACTTTTTTTCGGAATCTCAAAAAGATTTATTTGTAAAAAAACACCCTAACAAAAGAGTTTTTGTAGCTAGATTGTATTTGCTCGATATAGAAAAAAATAATTATGAAAGCGCTAGATCTACAAGGACATTCTTATATTTTGGAAGGATACTGTATTATAAAGGTGTTGATGTGTTAATAAAAGCAGCAAATATCTTGACTGATCAAAAAATTGATTTTAATTTAGTTATAGCGGGTTATTCGGAGAACTTTGATTATTACTCTTCTATGCTAAAAAACAATCCAAATGTTGAAACTAAGATTTATAAAATAACTAAAGAAGAGCTAGATAAGATTTTTTTAAATTCAAATTATTTTGTTGCTCCATATAGAGAGGTGACGCAGAGTGGCCCTCTGATTATTTCTTATAACTATAAAATGATACCTATTGCTTCAGACTTGAATGGATTTAAAGAATATATAGAAAATGGGAAAACTGGTTTTTTATTTGAAAATGAAAATCCTATATCTTTAGCAAAATGTATGAAAGATATTTTAGACTTAAGCGATATTCAAAAAAATGAGATACACTCAAATATTCAAAAATTTAAAGATAAAGAATTCAATATTAAAAGTATTGCTAAAAGTTATTTAGAATTCTTTGAATCGATTTTATAGATGAAAAATAAAATTTTTATTATAACTGATTATAAAGGTCAATTTGGTAGTAAATGGGATTCTGATCCATATAGATCTGGGTTTCAACTTTCTTTATTAGTAGATATGTTTGAAGATAGTGGATACAAAACATGTATTATAAATTTTTCTGAAGCAGCAAATGGTAATCAAATAAAAAAAAATGATTATGTTATATATACTTCTACAGAAGACACTAATTATCAATATAAAGATTTCATTGATGATGTTATCTACTATCTTAATGAAAAAGGTGTCAAGCTGATTCCAGGTTATGAATTTTTAAAAGCAACAAACAACAAAGTTTCAATGGAATTACTTAGAAAATTAATTTTCCCTAATTCTGAAAACCTTGAATCAAATGTATATGGAGCCTTAGAGGAATACGAAGAAAAAAGTCCAAGAAAGTCGCTAGTTTTTAAAAAGCCTAAAGGAGCAATGAGTAGAGGAGTTTATTTGTCAAAAAATAGTAGCGACAGAAACAAAATTATAAGTAATGTTTCAAGGTCGAAAAACTATAAGCAAGAAATTAAGGATTACTTCAGAGCTTATAAACATGATCGATATATTCTTGAGTCTAGGTATAGAAGTAAATTTGTTGTACAATCATTCGTTAAAGAGCTCGCTTGTGATTATAAAATTTTAATATTTGGCTCAAAATATTTTATATTTTCTAGGCCCGTGAGAGAAAATGATTTTAGAGCTAGTGGGAGTGGATTTGAAAAATATTTATTTGGTTCAAAATGTTCAGTTCCAGATGGTATTTTTAAATATTCTGAATCAATTTTTAATAATGCAAATGTTCCCAATTTATCTTTAGATATAGCTTTTGATGGAAAGAAGTTTTATTTGCTAGAGTTTCAAGCATTAAATTTTGGAACCGTAGGTTTTACTAAATCTGATGTGTATTTCGAAAACCAGAATGGTAACTGGCAATCTTGTATGAAAAATATGTCTATTGAATCAATTTATGTAGATTCAATAGTTTCTTTTATAGATAAAGTCAAATGAATATTCTGTTTGTTAGTAGTGGTAACTCAAATAAAGGGACATCCTTGATTATTGAAAATCAAGCAAAGTCTTTAAAAGAAATTGGATTAAATATTGAATATTATAATATAAAAGGCAAGGGATTCTTTGGTTATCTTAACAATGTGAATAGATTGAAGAGTAAAGTTTCATCTTCAAATTATGATATTATCCATGCTCATTATGCATTTTCAGGCTATTTAGTTTCTATTTCTAATCTTAATCTTCCAATTATTGTGTCTTTAATGGGTTCTGATATTATGGCTAAATTCTTTTACAAGTATTTAATCTTTATATTTTCAAAATTAAGTTGGAGTAAAACTATTGCTAAATCTAAAACAATAGTTGAAAATATAGATATTAAGAATATAGATATTATTCCTAATGGAGTTGATTTAAGTGTTTTTAAGCCAATGAATAAAAATCGATGTCTTGAAAAAGTTAGATGGGACAAAAATAAGAAGCACATTCTATTTGCTGCAAATCCCAATAGATTAGAAAAAAACTTTATGCTCGCTAATAATGCATTTGAAGCTTTAAATAGAAATGATATTGAATTGCATACTATGATCAATATTGATCATAAAATGGTTCCATACTATATGAATGCTGCAGATGTTGTGATTTTAACAAGCTTGTGGGAGGGTTCTCCTAATGTTATAAAAGAAGCAATGGCATGTAATAGGCCCATTGTTTCTACTGATGTTGGTGATGTTAGAAATATAGTTGATAAGACTAATGGATGCTATATATGTACTAATAACTCAAATGATATTAGTCAAAAAATTTCTTTTGCCTTAAATTTTAAGGAAACTAATGGTAGATTAAATATATCCCACTTGGATAAGAATGAAGTGGCTAAAAAAATAGGTT
>MDSV01106382.1_pt1 | contig 33143 bp, 32 predicted proteins | sample 810851 | NCBI WGS metagenome assembly MDSV01 (sample SAMN05326640, study PRJNA326480) | marine metagenome | isolation source: seawater | place: Atlantic Ocean: North East | collected 2012 | reverse complement strand
CTTATGATGTAACTACATTATTCCTTCAAAGTGAAATTTCAATGTCATCAGACCTTGACGTTACCTATGGTGTTAGATATGAAAAACATGGAGTTCCAGAAGGTCCTCCAGTCAATGCAGATTTTGAATCTACATATGGTTACACCAATGCTTTAACTTATGATGGTGCAGAGGCAATTATGCCGAGAATTTCATTCAGCTATAGACCAAATGAAAATACAGAGTACTATGGTGGTTATGGTGTTTTCTCAGGTGGTAATCCTGCAGTTTGGTTCTCAAATAACTACTCAAATAATGGTGTAAGTATTATTGATGGTGATGGTAACTATAGCGCCTTCACTGATGCAATGTGTGATCCTTTAACTGGTTCTCCTTCAAATGCAGGTCCTGGTTATGCAGTACCGTGTGGTGCTATTGCAAAAGTTCAAAGTGGCTCAGGTGGCGGCGATACTAACTCGTTAGATCCTGACTTTGAGATGCCAACTCACAAAAAAATATCTTTAGGAATGAATACAAAAATTGGAGAGTATGACGTAACAGTCGATTACATGTGGTCAAGAAATAAAAATCCACTTTATGTATATAACTTAGCTAATGTGATTGGTGATTATGCTGATACTGGCCATGCTATATCTACTGCTGGAGGTTGTTGTACAGGTGACTATTCATTGGCTAATTCAGATGAGTCTCCAAAAACAACTGTATTCTCAGTTATGGCAAGCAGATCATTTGAAAATGATGTGGATGTAACTTTTGGTTATACTAATACTAATGCTGATGATGTACATCCAATGGGCTCTAGTGTTGCGTATACAAATGCTAACGAAAATTTAGTTACCTTAAATCCAAATGATCCGCCAGCGACCAGATCAAATTGGGAAATAGAGCACAGATTTGTTAGTACTATTAATTGGATGGTGAGTGATAAAACTAATGTTTCATTATTCTTCCAGCGTGCAAGTGGTAATCCTTATTCTTTATCTGCTTATGGAAGCTGGACTGAATTAGGACTTCAACCTGGTTGGAGAACTGAAGACTTCCCTTCAATTCCAATTGTAATCAATGATAATACTTCTTTTGAAGACTCAGCTGCTGGTATGAGAAACTATGGTAATGTCACCTTAGAAAGAAATGCCTTTACAACAAGAACATCATCTAGATGGGATATGAAAGTTACACATACTCCTATGGATAACTTAGATCTTTACGTTGTCGTTAGAAATCTAGGAAATCTTATCAATGGTAATTTGGGTGAATACTATAGAAGCTCATCAGCAAATGGTATAGCTAATGCTAGCTTTGACGGTGGTAGTGTTACATACAGTGATTATGTTGCTCCATCTGCAAACGCTGTTATTGGTTCAGCTTCAATATGGAATGTTAAATTAGGATTTAAATACTCATATTAATTCTAAAACATAAATCATAAGGGCAGTTTCTACTGCCCTTTTTTTTGATATGATAAAAGCTATGTCTAACATACCAAGAATCTCACTTAAAAATCTTGAAGCAAAGGATTTGGATACAATTAAAGAATTAAAAGATGCTATCGAACATCATGGTTTTTTTGCTTTATATGATCATAGTATTGATCTAAAAACTATTGAACAGTGTTATAAAAAATTAAAAGAATTTTTTGATTTAGAAAGTGAAATTAAAAATAAATATGCTAATGCAAGTATAGGGGGAGCTAGGGGTTATACACCTTTTGGCAAAGAAACAGCATTAGGAGAATCTGTACCAGATTTAAAAGAGTTTTGGCATCACGGACCACAAATTAATGAGACATTCGATGAAAGAATTCATAAAAATATTACAATTGATGAAGTTAGTGATTTTAATTTAGTATTTGATGACTTATATGTTCAGCTTAATGGTTTAGCTACAAATGTTTTATCTTGTATAAGCTTAACTATTGGTCTCACTAAAGATTATTTTTCACCATGGGTTATTAAAGGAAATTCATTACTTAGAATGATTCATTACCCACCATCAGATAATGATAATATTTACAGAGCTAGGGAACATGCCGATATCAATTTAATAACTCTGCTTATTGGAGCAGAAGAAAGAGGCCTTGAAGTTAAAAATAAAGATAATTCATGGATACAAATTTCTGCAAATAAAAACGATATAGTTTGCAATATTGGGGATATGTTGCAACTTGTTACTGAAGGTAAGCTAAAGAGCACTCCGCACAGAGTTGTAAAATATAAAAACGAAGAACCTAAGTCTAGATATAGCATACCTTTCTTCTTACATCCATCGCCTGATATTATGCTTAAATCTGTTTTTAATTCTGAGGATAAAGGCGTTCTAGCACATGATTTTCTCGATGAAAGATTGAGAGCTATTAAGTTATACTGAGCATTATGGAATTACAAAATTACCTTCAAATCTTTATTGGCTTTATAGGTTTAGTTGCTCTTGCTATACCTTTTTCAGAAAATTACCGGAATATAAATTATAAATATATTATCTATGGGATTGTATCTCAGCTAATTCTTGCAGCTATTCTTTTAAAAGTTCCTTTTATAATAAATTTCTTTGAAGTTTTAGGTAATGGTGTAACTATTCTTCAAAATGCTACAGTTGCAGGTGCTAGCTTTGTATTTGGATACCCGCCATCGGATAGTGATTATGTATATCGATCATTATTAGAAACTTTTGCATTTGGAGTTTTACCATACATCATAGTCATGTCATGTATTTCAGCAATTTTATGGTACTGGGGTGTATTACCATTTATCGTTAATATTATTTCAAAGGGCTGTCAAAAATTATTTAATATTGGTGGGCCTGTTGGTTTGGGAGCTGCTGCAAATGTTTTTATTGGTCAAGTTGAAGCACCTTTGCTAATTAAACCTTATATTAATAGACTCTCGCGAAAAGAATTACTTATTTTAATGACTGCAGGTATGGCTACTGTAGCTGGTTCTGTAATGGTTGCATTAATAACAATACTTGAAGTTCAATTTATTAATGAGAATTTAATTCAGCACTTTTTAACTGCTTCCATTTTGTCTGTATTTGCAGCAATTATGTATGCAAATATTATGATACCTTCAAACGATATTACAAATTCTGAGGGTAAAAATACCTCAAAAGTTTACAAAAGTACCATGGACGCAATTACCACTGGTACTGCACAGGGTTCAAATATTGCTGTAAGTGTAGGAACAATATTAATTGCTGTAATTGCACTAGTTTTTATTGCCAATTCATTTCTAGCATTTATTGGTTCTCTTATAGGCATTGATTTATCTATAGAACAAATACTTGGTTATATTTTTGCTCCAATAACATGGCTAATGGGTATACCATGGGATGAAGCATTGATCGCTGGAGAATTATTAGGTATCAAAACAACTTTAAATGAATTTATAGCTTATCCAGCTTTAGCTGCTCTAGAGGATGGAGTTTTATCAGATAAATCAAAGTTGATTATTTTTTATGGTTTATGCGGCTTTGCAAATTTATCCTCTGTAGGTATTTTAATTTCTGGAATAGGTTCAATGGCACCTGAAAGAAAAGATGATTTAATTAATGTTTCATTTAAGGCACTTATAGCTGCAACGCTCGCATCTTGCATGACAGGTCTTGTAGTAGGGTGTTTTATTTAATTAATTATTAATAACGATAAATAAATTTAAATAAGAAGCAAACAAAAGCCACATTACATATGGCACATATAAGAATGCCGACAACTTATCAACTTTAAACATACTTAAAAGTAGTTTTATATTTAAAAAAATAAGCAACCAAATGTTTAATAATGCAACTAATGGTAGTTGAAATGCAAAAAACAACCATGACCAAAGAGCATTAAATATTAGCTGAAGGTAGAAGAGATTTTTTGAAATTTTAAATGTACGAAAAGCTGATATGGACATTAATAAATACAAAATAGGCCATACAACAGCAAAAACATATCCCGGTGGGTTTAGGTTGGATTTATTTAATTCAATGTACCAAATATTATTTGCGGTATCAGCAGATGATAATCCACCTAGAACTAGAGCTAATACGACAAAGGGAAAAACGAGATACTTATTGGATAAAGACAAGACTATCTTTTTCTAAAAAATCTAGAGATATTATTAAATATATCTTTAAAAAGTGAGGAACCTTTAGGTCTTGCTTCAATAAAAATATAAAAGCCAACAAAAATTGCACTTATTATAAAAACCCAAACTGCATCGTATTCACCCATAACTCATTATAATGTTTTTATGCTTTTATATCTTTTTTATTTATAGTTTTTCAACAATTATTGAACAGACAGAATAGCCAGCCCCAAAAGAACAGATTACACCTTTCTGACCTGGTTCTAAATCATTATCTAAATTAAAAGCAAATAGAGAACCAACAGAAGCAAGGTTACCAAAATTTATGATGGGCATTGGTGTTATTGATTCATCAAAGTCATCAGTGCCTAGAATTTTTGACGTAATCAGTCTTATCATTTTTCCATTGGCTTGATGGAGCCAATATTTTGTTATCTCATGAGGTGTAATATTATTTTTTTCTAATTGATTACTGATTAGAGAGGCAACCAAAGGACAGACATCCTTAAATACACCTCGACCATTTTGATGAAACAATAATTCCTCATTTGTTTTTACATCTATGGCAGCTCTATTTAAATAGCCAAAGTTACTTCTGATATTATTAGAAAATTGTGTATGAAGTTTTCTATCGAGAATTTTATAGGCATTATTTGAGTTGCTATTTTTTTGAACAACGGAGGCTGCGCAGCCATCACCAAAAATAAAATGCTTATCCCTGTGAGTAAAATTTACATGAGGAGTGTTTATTTCTGGATTGATAACTAAAATAGTTTCAGCTAAACCTGAGGCAATATCACTATAGGCATTATTAATAGCAAATGTAGTAGAGGAGCATCCAACAAGCATATCGTATGCATAACCTTTAATACCCATTTCATTTTGAATTTCGATAGCCACAGCTGGATAGTTTCTAGGTGCATGAGAGGTGCCAACAATCACAGCATCTATTTGACTTGGTGAAACATTGGCTTGTTTCATAGCTTTTTTAGCTGCCTCAATACCAACTTTTGCATGCATTGATAATCGATCAGGATGTTCATTATCCACTCTAGGCTTCATTCTATTTATATCTAATGACCCTTCTTTATCTATAACATATCTAGACTTTATATTAGATGCTTTTTCTATAAATTCAGCAGATGAAAATTCCATTGCTGCAACAGATCCATCATCAATAGATTCTCTATTATTATTGTTAAAATTTTCAACGTATTCATTGTATGAATTAACAAGTTCTTCATTAGTAACTTTAGCTTCAGGATGCCAAATTCCTGTACCAGCTATAAATATATTATGCATAATAATTTAATTTTTCTTGTTATAAGTTTATTATAAATTATGAATTTTAATATGACTAATAGTCTTTATTATGAAAACCTCACATCAAAACCTGACCCTAAAGGTGTTCTAATTATTAGTCATGGTATGGCAGAACATATAGGTAGGTATAAATGGTTAATCTCGAAATTAAACTTTGATGGATATCATGTTATTTCAAAAGATCATCGAGGTCACGGTAGAAATATAGAAAATGGAGGACTGCTTGGATTTTTTTCAAATAAAAATGGATGGATTAAAGTTAGGGATGATCAAGAAAAATTAATTAAATATGTTAGAAAAGAATATATAGGACTACCGTGTTATTTATTAGCTCATAGTATGGGTTCTTGGATAGCATTATCATTACTTAATAATAAACTTGATATAGATCGAATAATTTTATCTGGATCCTCAAAAGTTCCCTTTTTACTTATTTATATTCAATTATTCATAATTAAGATTGAGATTTTTAGAAATGGCCCCGAAAGTCAAAGTACTCTAATTGATAAAATGACAATTAGAAAATTTAATAATTTTTTTGCACCCAATAGAACACCAAATGATTGGATATCCTCTGATATTGAGAGTGTTGACAATTATACAAGTGATCCGCTTTGCGGATTCATGGTTACTAATAGTTTATGGAATGATGTTTGCCAATGTATGTTAAAAATTTTTAAAAAGAATTATTACTCATCAAGTAACTTTAATATTCCTATTTTGATTATTTCAGGAAAGAATGATGCTGCGAATGCTGGTAGCAAATATGCTCAAAAACTATATTTATTTCTTAATAAAATATTTAAATCTGTCCAATTAATTATTCTTGATAACACAAGACATGAAGTATTTACAGATATTCAAAAAGATAACTCCTATAACCATCTCAAAGAATTTATAGCAAAATGATAAGAATTCTAATTATTTTATTTCTTAGCATTAATGCACTTTCTTCGTCGATGTCTGAAAAAAAATTAATTCATGATGGTGTAGAGAGAAATTATTTACAGTTTATTCCTTCACAATTTAAAAATGGTGATTCTATTAATTTAGTTATTGGCTTGCATGGTTATACTGGTTCAGCATCAGGATTTGAAAAAGAAACTACAGGCATCTTTAACTTATCTGCTGAAAAATATAACTTTATTAGCATTTATCCTCAGGGTTTATATTTTCATAATGATAACGATAATTCATTTATTTCATCATGGAATGATATGTCTGCATCTAAGGGCTACGGCTCTAAAGGTGATATATGTTCAGCAGATGCAATAATTTATCCGAAATATCCTAATTGTAAAAATCATAATAGATGCGCGTGGACAAGCTGCGGTGATGATCTTGGATTTTTAAAAAAAATAATCGACCTCACTAAAGATAATTATAACATTAACAAAGTTTATGTATTAGGTATGAGCAATGGTGGAATGATGGCTCAAGCCCTGGCATGCAAATATCCGTATTTATTTGCTGGAGTTGTTAATGTTGTTGGTATGCAGCACTTAGGCTTAAGTTGTACGCCAGAAAGCCCTGTAAATTTTATCTTATATGGTGGTAAAAAAGATCAGGTTGTACCACCAACCAATATTAAATCTCATGACGGTTATTATTATGAGCCAATGGAGAATACATTTAATTCATGGTCTAAAAAATTTAAATGCCAAAAGAATAGAACTATTAATAATAATGATTTTGATGAATTAACAAAAAAAATATCTTATGAGTGTGCTAATAATATTCAAATAATATCGATTCTTAACCATGATGCTGGTCATTCATGGCCAGGAACTAGTTCAAATAGAGGATATTGCCAAACTGATTCTCAAGAAAACATTATTTTTCCAAAATGTACAATTGAGAACCCAAATCAGTGGGGTAACGATTTTCTATTAAATATTCTCTTCAATTTATAATCAAAAACTATATATATAAATTGTATTATTTACTTGTTTTAGAAAATTTTTTACATTAATGTATTATTTTAACGCTAATTTTGGGGAAAGCTGTTATGTCAAAAATTCAATTAAAACCACTTTTTGAAAAAAAGAATAATGATCCTTTATCTTTATTGCTTAAAGATGTTTTTCGTGACAACAACTATGCAATGTCTTTTTTAAGTGCTTTATCTATTGGACTGGGTGTTTCCAGTGTTAATTCACTTAAAGCTGAAGAAAGTGTTGAAGAAATCATAGTTACTGCCAGTAAAAAAGAAGAAAATATTCAAGATGTACCTATGAGTGTTCAAGCCATAGGAGCTGCTGAGTTAGACAAGAAGAATATTAAAACTCTTGAAGACATATCTAGCGTTTCACCTGCTGTAACATTTAATAATGTTGGCCCAGGAAAATCTAATTTTTATATTAGAGGTGTTTCTGATGGTGCTATTATGAATAGCTATGCTTCACCAGAAGCAACTACAGCTTTATATATAGATGAGCAGCCGCTAACTGCAGCTAGCTTAACTCCAGATCTTCATATTTATGATATTGAGAGAGTAGAGGTGCTCATGGGTCCTCAGGGAACCCTCTATGGTGCAAGTTCTACCTCTGGGAACATAAAAATTATTACAAAAAAACCAGATGCTTCTGGTTTTGATTATGGTGCTGATCTTGAGTATGGATCTATAACACATGGTGCTACTGATAAGTCTCTTGAGGCTTTTGTTAATATGCCAATTGGCTCAAATATGGCAGCAAGACTTAGTTTGTATGATGTAAAAGATGGCGGTTGGATAGATAATAAAAAAGCCTCGTATTCTTATCAAAATGCTAGAGGATATACAATTGACAATACAACACCACCATATAATGTAGCCGCAGATGATTATAATGACTCAAGAAAAGAAGGATCACGACTAAGAATATCTGCTGATTTTAATGATGTAAATTTAGATTTATCATTTTTATCACAAGAATCATACTATAACGGTTCATATGAAACTGATGTGTTGACTGATGATCAATCTGCAACAATGTCACCTAGATCAAACACCCGTTTTTCTAAAGAAAGATATGATGATAAATTTGATCAAATCTCTGCTACGCTTAGTGGCAGTATTAATGATGATATTGATTTTGTTTTAAACACATCAATTTTTGAGAGAGACACAGCATATACCTATGATTACGCAAGTTACGTAGAATATTATTACTATGCAGCATATGCTTACTACGTATGCAATCTCTACGAGTATTATGGATATTATTATGCAGATGTTAATGACTGCAGAGATCCTAGAATAACCTATGCTCAAACAAATGATATTGAAAGAAAGTCTACTGAACTTAGGCTTCAGTCAAACTATGAAAGTGGCTTTAACTGGGTTTTAGGAGCTTTCCAGGAAACAAATGAAAAAGTTACAGATGTAGATTATCTTCAACCTGGTGCTTCATTCCCAAATGGTACTAGCGGAACATGGTGGGAAGCTGATTTAGATAGAAAAGGAGAGATAGATGCCATTTTTGGTGAACTATATTATGACTTAAACGATAAAACCTCTCTTACTCTTGGTATAAGAAACTACGATCAAACTATGCATTTAAAAGCAGTTGATGGTTACTATGGTGCCTTAGAGTATGGATTAACTGATGGTGATTTTAAGTCTAATGAAAGTGGCAATATTAAAAAATTGTCTCTTAAACATAATGTCAGTGACGATATTATGATTTATGGAAATTATTCTGAAGGTTTTAGGCCTTCAGGAGTTAATAGACCTAGACCAAATGCTTCTGGTTTTAGTGTCCCTGAAACATATGATCCAGATTATTTAGACAGTATTGAACTTGGTTTTAAATCAACCCTAAATGATGGAAATCTAATTTTAAATGGAGCATATTATTCTATGGATTGGAAAGATTACCAAACATCAACATTTAACACTGATATTACAGCGGTAGCTTACACTGAAAATGTAGGTAACGCAGATATAACAGGTATTGAGCTCAATTCAGTATTGATGTTGAATGATTCAACAACTTTAAACTTCTATATAAATAAAATGGATCCTAAGCTTGCGAATGACTATTATTATGTATCTGGTGAGCTTGGTGCAAATTCAGGTAATCGCCTAGCTAATATGCCAAAACTCTCATATTACATGTCTCTAGACAAAGATTTTACTTTTAATAGTAAACCCGCTTATCTTATATTTGATTATTCCTATACTGGAGAAAGAAATACATCATATGAAAACGGAGCAATAGAACTCCCATCTTATGCAATTTCAAATATTAGAGCTGGAGTAGATAATGAAAATACTTCTGTAGAGCTTTATATTACTAATCTTACTGATGAGGATGCATACTTATCAAGATATGATGACTTCTCTGCTGTTGGAAGCTCCGGCTATTCAGGTTTTGGTGTTAGAAGAACCGGTAGTAAACCAAGAGTAATTGGTATTCGAATACGATATAGGTATTAGATAGATATATTAAAAATTTTATTTAATACTTCTTCAAGCTGATCAGGATCTTCATAAAAAGGGAAGTGGCCTGCTTCATTTAACATAAATATATCTGAATCTAATTTTAATTTAGTAAGTATTTCATTTTCAGGATTATATCTTGCAAGTTTATCTTTATCGCAAAAAATATATTTAACATTTGATAAATTAGCAATTTGATTACCATCCAATCTAAATTTGTTACAAGATTTTAAATCTATAGAGCTTATTTCCTTTTGTGTTTGATTAAATAGTCTCTTTAATGGGTATAGTTTTATTTCTCTTTCAGGATCAGCTTCAACAACCTTAGTACCATAGGGTGATTTAATTTGACCCTTAGATCTTCCATAAAAACCCGAACCTTTAACTCCAAAGCCTTGTGTTTTAATTTCTACATCAGGGAATTTATAGACACCATATTTTGTAAGGAATTCAACCGCTTGATCAAGATTACCTTTGGCAAAGTCAAGCAGCATCTCGCCTACTAAAAATGGATAGGCAATATTCATACATATAGTCATCTCTGAATTAAATTTAGTCGATAAATCCAACGCAATAAGACCACCCCAACTATGGCCAATTATGATTGGATTATTTAATTCTATTGTTTCGAACACTTCTAAACAGAACGCACTATGTTCTTCAACATCAGAAAAAAGAGGGCCGCTAGTATAACCATGTCCAGGTAGATCAATCGCTATAAGATTATATTTACTTTCTATTTTAGATAATTTAAACATTGATAATGTTCTATGATCCATGCCAGCGCCTGGTAAAAATACAATGCTTTTTTTAGATGAATCTATAGGATTCTTATTATAGATATGAGCTTTATGATTATTTAATTGAATGAACATTTTTTACGATTGAATAAATTAGTAAAGCAAATATAAATATAAGTGGAATGGAGCATATTACCATTATCCATTTAAATGAGTCGACTCCGTTTAAATACATTAATAATGTAGGTTGTATAACCATAATAAATGCAAATATTAATCTTAATGATTTTGAGCTTTTCATTGATGATTTTTTCATAGAGGCTGAAGCAAGAACGTATGAAGCAGAGTCATAAGTTGTGCATAAAAATATAATTAATATTATTGCAAATATAACTAATAGAAACTCACCATAAGGTAGATTACCAATAGTTGTGACCACTAATGCATCTCTGGTAATTACATTTTCATAAATCATTGAAGGCGCATTAAGTATTCCTGATTCAAATTGAAAAATAGATAAATTCGATAAAATAAGCATGCTCAAAGCACAACCAGCACTACCAATAAAAATTGTACCTAAAATAATTTGCCTTAAAGTTTTACCATTTGAAATATTTACTAAAAAAGTCCCAACCATTGGCGCCATGGCAAACCACCAAGCCCAGTAAAAAACTGTCCAATCAATACTTATTTTTGTTCCAGTAGATAGACTTAAATTTAGATATTCAAAACTATAAAAAACAAAAGTTTTAATTGAATGATCTAAAATATAATTAGTTGGACCAATAATTAATACTAGGAATAAAAATATTAATACAATAAAAATATTTATATTACTTAATCGTTTTATACCATTTTCAATACCAATATAAGCACTTGATGCAAATATAGATGAACACAATATTATAGTTGTTATATCTAATGTGAAGCTTCTATCAATTTCAAAAATTTTTGATATTACAGATGAAATTAATGGAAATGAAAGTCCCAATCCAACACCTGCAGCACATATTATTGATCCAATAAATATCACATCAAATATAGTTTTAAGAAAAATGTTTTTAATGTTTAAAATTCCTGAAAATGTAAGAGAAGAGCTTGGTTTTTTTGTAATAGCTAATCCAAATGCTACGACAGGTAGACAGTAAATAGCCCATGCAGTTGGCCCCCAATGAAATATTGGATAGGTACGAGAGTATTGCATAACCTTACCTTTATCCAATAAAGAATCATTTGAAAGAATATTAAAATAGTCTATCCATTCAACTGTTGACCAATATAAAAGAGTTGCTCCAATGCCAGCTGCAAATAACATTGAACACCAAGATATCATGTTATATTTATTTTTATTTTTAATTGTTATTGTTTTTGATCCGTATCTTGATATAGCTAGAATCAATAAGAAAACTAGAACCAAGAAACCACCATACAAAAAAATTGTTTCAAACTTAATTGATAATATCGTATAAATATTTGCAAGCGCTTTTGATGTCGTTTCTGGATTAGCAAGAACGAAAATTGACAACAATAATGATAATAAAATAGTTATACTAATAACAGAAAGATTCCATTCAGGGTTAATATTTTTTTTTAATGTCTTCAGATAATACAAAATTTGCTCTTACAAATGCACTTAAGTTGTTTAAAGATAATAATGTAAATAGCGCATTGGAACAACTTGATGAAATATTAAAGGTTTATCCTGACAATAAAGCGGCTCTTGAATTAATTATCTCAATAAACATAAAAACTAATGACCCTAAAAATGCTCTTAAGTATATCAATCATGCAATTCATCTTTTTCAAGCTAACAAATTATATTTAGAACAAAAATATAAAATACTAGTTTTTATTGGTGACCATAATAATGCATTAGATTGTATTAAAACGCTCCATAAAAAGTATCCTTCAATTGACTATGTTAGAGAAATTTCAAATATATACGCAGAACAATCTAATTATGAAGAATCTGAAAAAGTTATTCAGGAATTTTTTGAATCTGATAAAACTTATTCTGAACTATATAAAGGTATAAGGCATGTAAAAGCTGGTAGAAATAAGCTTGCTGAGGAATCATATAAAAACGTTTTAAAAAAAGATAAAAATAACGTTGATGCACTAAGGTTATTAGGTTTATTGGCTTTTAAACAAAATAACTATCCTATAGCCGAAACTTTATTTGTAAGAGCTATTAAATTAAATCCAAATTTCAAGTTGCTATGGGAGAATTTAGCGAAATGCTATAGATTACAAAATAAATTTATACAAGCAAAAAAAGCCTTCCAAAATTTATTAAAACTTGATCCTAATAATTATGAGGCCATGGGAGCACTTGGTACGATTCATATTAGATTATCAGATTTTGATGAGGGTATAAGAATATATAAAGAGTTACTTACATTTAATAAAAAAAATCCAAGAGTACATCTAAGTTTGGGGCATGCTCAAAAAACTGTAGGGAGTAGGTCAGACAGTGAGTCATCTTATTTAAATGCAATTAAATACTTTCCATTATGTGGTGAGGCTTATTGGAGTTTAGCGAATTTAAAAACTTATAAATTTTCAGAAAAACAAATTCAAACAATGGAATCTGCGCTTAAAGCTGATATGCATGATTTAGAAAAGACCCAAATGCTCTTTGCTTTAGGAAAAGCACACGAATCATTAGAAAATTATGATAAGTCATTTAAATATTATGAAGAGGGTAATTGGATGCAAAGAAAAACCCTTGATTATAATGCTGAAGAAAACTCAATTTTAATCAATAAAACTATAGATTTTTTTGATAAAAATTCTAACAAATTAAATTATGAGGCCGGTAATAGAAACAAAGATCCTATTTTTATTCTTGGTCTTCCTCGTGCTGGTTCAACTCTGATTGAACAAATTCTTTCATCTCATTCTTTGATAGAAGGTACTCAAGAGCATCACAACATTATGACAATTGGAAGAAAAATTCGTTCATTTAATAATTCAGATAACTACACAGATAACTTATTTGAACTTTCAAATGAAGACATATATAACTTTGGCATTAAATATATTGATGAAACCCTCTGGTCCAGGAAAGAATCAAATTTTTTTATAGATAAGATGCCAAATAATTTCCCATACATTGGCTTAATTAAGATGATATTACCAAATGCAAAAATTATAGATGCTAGAAGAAATCCATTAGATGGATGTTTTAGTTGTTTTAAACAATTTTTTGCTAAAGGTCAGCATTTTACATATGATTTGGATGATATAGCTAGATATTACAAAGACTATCAAAAAATAATGCTTTTCTGGAATGAAATATATCCAGATTCAATTTATACAATAAATTATGAAAATGTTATCAATAATCCTGAGCACGAGGTAAGGTTAATATTTAAATATTTAAATCTTGAGTTTGAAGAATCTTGTATGTCTTTTTATAAATCTAAAAGACCAGTTAAAACTGCTAGCTCAGAACAGGTAAGGCAGCCTATTTATAAATCTGGAGTTGATTATTGGAAAAATTTTGATAATCACTTATCAGTTCTTAAAGAGCATTTCTTAAAATGACCCAAAACAAATTTAAGTATCCAGTTCTTGAGAGAATTGATAAAGAACATGGCAGATATTATTTGGACTCTAACCAGATACCAGTTCCTAGTGTTACAACAGTTCTTAGTGGTACCTCAAAATCTAAGGACGGTTTAATAGAGTGGAGAAATAGAATTGGTGATGAAGAGGCTGAAAGAATAATTAAACAAAGCACTGATATTGGTACTGCTGTCCATGAATCTATCGAAAAATATTTATGCAATGAAAGCTGGAACTATTTTGGTGATTCAGAAGATCAGTTGATAGCAAAAAAAATAGCTCATAAATTTGTTAATAATGGTTTAAATGGAATAAGTGAAATATGGGGTTTAGAAGTAGGTCTTATATTGGATAATCTCTATGCTGGTACTGCAGACTGTGTTGGTAAATATGAGGATATACCATCATTAATAGATTTTAAGACTGCAAAAAAGATCAAAAAAAGGGAATGGATTGAAGATTATTTTTTACAAGGTTGTGCTTATGCAAATGCCCATAATGTTATGTTTGGAACATCTATTGAACAAGTTGTTATTTTAATGGTTGATAGAAATTGTATTTTTCAAGAATTTATTGTCAGACCTACAGAATTTAATTACCTAACTAAAAAATGGAAAAAAAGGCTTATTGAGTTTGATAAGAAGTATAATGTTTAACTTTTATACATATATATAACAAATGAAACCATTGATTCTAGACTCGGCTCTTGGTACAGAGCTTGAAAATAGAGGTGAATATCTTCCAAGTTTTAAAACATCAATCTGGTCTGCTTACTCTTTAATTCATAATCCAGACGTAATTAAACAAATTCATATAGATAACATAGAAGCTGGGGCAGATATAATAACTACATCTAATTATCAAGCAACTCCAGAACTACTCAAGAGAGAGCCAACTGCACCTTCATATGAGGATTTGGCTAAACGGTCTTTAGAGCTATGCCAGGAGGCAGTAATAAAAGCTGGTACCAATACCAAAATTGCAGGCTGTTATCCTCCAATTCATGTCACTTTTAGACCAGATTTAAGTGCTAATGAAAAAACCTTAAGAAAATTTTATGAAACATTGGGTTCTATTTATCACGATGGTATTGATTTAATTATTTGTGAAACTATGGCATCAATTTATGAGGGCACAATAGCTGCATCAACTGCAAAAAATTATTCTAATACCGTTTGGTTAAGTTGGACCACTAGAGGAAATAAATTAAATAGATTGCCAAGTACTGAGTTATTAGATTTGGCAATTGAAGAGGGTCTAAAATTAAACATAAATTGTCAATTAGTAAATTGCGTTCATGCAGACACAGCAAGCCTTGCTATTGATAAACTTCTTAAAGAAAAAAGTTTTGGTATTTATGCTAATTCATCAATATATAAAAAAAATAAATTAGAGGGTTTTGTAAGTGATTCTGATGAATGGCATTATCACAACCATCAACCAATTAGACCAAATGAATATAAAGATTTTGTTATTGATTGGATTAATAAAGGTGCGTCAGTAGTTGGGGGATGTTGTAGAACAACAACTGAACATATTAAAGAAATTAGAAAAATTGTAGACAGTTTATGAGACAAATCATTGCAATCGGTGGAGGTGGGTTTGGGAGAGAGATTGGTGACCTTAAGATTGAAAAATATATTGTTCAACAATCAAACAAAACTAAACCTAAAATTTGTTTTATTCCAACAGCTACTGGTGATGATCAAGGCTACATCGACAATTTTTATAAAGCTTTCAGCTCTATTGATTGCAATACATCTCACATAGATTTTTTTAAACGTACAATTGATTTAGAGTCACATATCTTAGAACAAGATATTATTTATGTTGGCGGCGGCAACACTAAAAGCATGTTAGCAGTTTGGAGAGAGTGGAATCTAGATTTAATTTTAAAACAAGCATATGAAAACAATATTATTATGAGCGGTGTAAGTGCTGGAGCAATATGTTGGTTTGATAAAGGAATAACAGATTCGTGGAAAAATCATCAATCAATTCTTCCTTGTCTTGGATTTGTGGAAGGTGTCTGCTGTCCTCACTATGACGAAGAGCCTGAAAGAATACCTTTTGTAAGAGAAATACTTGAAGCTAAAAAAATTTACGAATGCATTGCTATTGAAGGCTATTGCGCTCTTCATTTAATAAATGATTCTCCTAAATTCTCTATTAGCTTTAAAAATAAAGCCGATACCCATTCTGTTGTATGTAATAATAACAAGATATTACATAAATCATTATTAGGCGTAGAAAAAAAAATAATATGAAAATAGCAAATATATTGTCAATTATATTAGCTTTAATTCTAGGTATAATCTCTTTGCAATGGATATTCTTCCCAGAAGAAGCGGCAAATTCATTAAGTATGATTTATATGGAAGGGGATGCAAGGAATACTCAGGTTAGAGACTTTACAGCTTTTTTTCTTGGCACTGCCATAATGTCATTTCTCTCTTATATAACTAAACAATATCAATGGATACTTAGTGCAGGAATAGTTTATTTAATTGCTGCTATCTTCAATGTTCTGACATCCATTAATTATGAAACTAACATTGCAGTTGCATCATTAATATCTGAAATAATATTTACATTTATGGCATTTACAGCCGCATATATTTATAAGAAAAATAATTTATAAATAGCTAATATAATCGTCGACATCTAATTCAGGTATTTTTTTATTAGTGCCCTCAGCAGTTCCAACATAAATATAACCAAGAATTTCCTGGTTATCAGCAAGATTTAATTTTGATGCAACATATGGATTAAATGCAAGCTTGCCAGTTCTCCATATTGCTGAATATCCTAATGCACTTAAAGATAGGAGTATATTTTGAGCAGATGCTGCAGTTGATAATTTTTGTTCAATACCTGGAACTTTTGGATGATCTTTAAATGTACTTACCAGAATAATAATCATTGGAGCTCTAAATGGAGCATTTTTATACTTAGTTATAATTTCATCTTTAATGTTTGGGATTGTTTTAGCATATTCTTCAAAAATTTTCGAAAGTTCTTTAATTCCATCCCCTGTAACTTGAATAAAACTACTAGGCCTTAACCAGGCATGATCTGGAGCTCGTAATGCTCCTTTGTAAACTTTACTCATTTCCTCTTTGGAAGGATAAGGTTCTTTCAATAATCTTGCTGAAACCCTATTTAATATATTATCTATTGCATCCATGTATAGTTTTATTATATAAATTAGATAGTCTAATTATATATAGGAAATCCATATGATGTATCAGATCGGTTTGATTTTAATATTGGTTGTTATTGCTTTAATTATTGCTAAAAAATATAGAAATAATGAGGATCAGTCTGAACAACTTATTTATGAAGACGAGATGAATGATGAAGAGTTAAAAGAATTAGATGATGAAATAAATTAATTTGCTACTTCTTTTTCAAAAGATCTATAAAGTTCTCTACATGCAAAAACAGATATTATTGAAAAAGGTATTCCAAATATAACAACTGCTGTTTGGAGAGCTCCTAATCCTCCAGCTTTTAATAATACAGCTGCCAAAACGCCTAAAAGAATTGCCCAAGTGATTCTTGAAATTAATGGTGAATCACCATTAATTTCTGCACCTTTTTTTGAAGAAAGCATAGAAGCAACTAAAGCACCTGAGTCAGAAGATGTAACAAAAAATGTAACAATTACAAATAATGTCAATACTGATAGCATTAATGAAAATGAAAATGCATCATATAAAACAAATAATGCAGTAGTTACATCATTACTTACAGCGTTTGCTATATTTCCAATATTATTTAAAACTTGATAAATTGCAGCATTACCAAAAACACCCATCCAAATAAAAACAATTAAAGAAGGAACAAATAAAACACCAATTACAAACTCTTTAACTGTTCTGCCAAATGAAATTCTAGCAATAAATAGTGAAACAAAAGGCGCCCATGCAAACCACCAGCTAAAATAAAATAGTGTATAGCCATTTTGATAGACTGTTGAGTTATATGCTTCTGTCCATGTTGCAAGCTGAATTAATTGATTTAAATACACACCTGCATTTTGAATTATAGAATTAAGAATAAATAATGTTGGACCTAAAATTAATATAGCTAATAACAGAATTCCTGCAATCGTCATATTTAATTGTGATAATTTTTTTATGCCTTTGTCCAGACCCAATGAAACACTTATTAATCCTAAAATTGTAATTAAAACTATTATTATCATTTCACTAATTTTAAGATTAAAGACATAATTTAAACCTCCGCTTATTTGAGATGCACCTAAGCCTAATGAGGTTGCTATTCCAGTGATGGTGGTAAGAATTGCAATAATATCTATAGAAGCTGCCATAAGTTTATTGTTTTCAATTGATGAACCTAATAACGAACTAACTCTGAATGGCTTATTTCTATTATATGTCGCATATGCTATGCACAGTCCAAGAGCGGAATATATGGCCCACCCATGTAAACCCCAATGGAGATTGGCTAAGCTTAATGCTTTACTGGCATTATATGAAAGATTGCCTTCAATCATGCCAGGGTAATCATTTAAATTACCAATTGGTTCAGCTACCCCATAGAATAAAAGACCAATACCCAAACCCGCACTAAACAACATTGCAATCCAACTTTTATAAGAATATACCGGATTAGCATTCGTGCCACCAAGCTTAATATCTTTAAATTTACTAAATACTAGATAAGTAGAAAATATTAAAAAGCCATTAGCAATAATAATTATTAACCAACCCAAGTATTCGGATAGAAATAGTTGTGTAGATGAAAAAAAAGCCGATGATGCGTCTAAATTTAAATAAACAACAAAAGTAACTATTATTAAAAGCAGGACTGATATTAAAAATCTTGGTTTGTTAAGGTTTTTCATTTTATTTTTATTTTTTAGTGAAACATAAAATATACTATTTATCTAGAAATTTAAGGTACTTAATAAATTTGCATACTTAATTTTTACTGTTATCATAGATTCTAGACCGATTTAAAGAAATTGCTGGTCGTTAAATAAAGCTAAACTTCTCTTGGGGGAATCAGGGGACATCTTTATTTATTCGCAATTTATAATAACTATAAATAGGAATTTATATATGTTTAATTTAGATAAAGTAAAAGAACAACTTTCTAAATACTCAAATAAACTATCAATTGGTATTCTTGGTTCAGTAGCTGCTATTGTCCCACAGACTGCTGAATCGCAAGATAGACAAATTGAGGAAGTCGTTGTTTCTGCTACTAAAAAAGATGAAAGTGCTTCAGACATACCTGTAACCGTTACAGCTCTTACTGAAGATACTTTAAAAGAAATGAACGTTTCTAACTTTGATGAGTACATAGAGTATTTACCAAATGTTACTTCAGGTGGAAGAGGTCCCGGTCAATCTACAATATACATAAGAGGACTTGCAGTCGACCCTGTGAATGTTTTCTTATCTGCAGCTGCTGGTTCTGCTCCAAATGTTGCACTTTATCTTGATGAACAACCAGTTCAAGTTCCTGGTCGTAATTTAGATGTATATGTAGCAGATATGGAGCGTATTGAAGTTCTTCCAGGACCACAAGGAACTCTCTTTGGAGCAAGCTCCCAAGCTGGTACTGTAAGATTGATTACTAACAAACCTAAATTTGAGGTATCTGAAAGTGGTTTTAATGCATCTCTTTTTAATACTCACAATGGTGATATGAGTTCATCATTTGATGCATTTGTTAATGTGCCTGTAAGTGATACATGGGCAATAAGGGGTGTTCTCTATAATGCTAATAACGGTGGTTACATTGATAATGTAGCTGGCGTATGGAGCTCTGAAGGTAAAGGTGCTTTTGGCGGACCTTTAGGAAATTATGCAAATGCATCTTCATACGTAGAAACTTCTAATAATCATTTAGTAGAAACTGATTTTAATGATTCTTCATATGAAGGATTTAGAATTTCATCAGCTCATACAATTAATGATGATTGGGATCTTTTAATTAGTCACATGGATCAGACAATTGAAGCCGATGGTGTGTGGGATTACGATCCTGCTGTCGGTGATCTCCAAGTACAAAGATATGTCCCAGACACATTAGAAGATTCTTTCTCTCAAACATCTATTACCCTTGAAGGTAGACTCGGTAAGCTAGATGTTGTTTATACAGGTTCTGTTCTTGATAGAGAAGCTGAGCAAACAGTAGACTACTCAGGTTACATCAATGTTGGTGGTTATATGCCATATTACACTTGTATATATGCAACTGCTACAAGTGCTGGATCATGTGGTGCTGGTACAGTTCAGGTTGATTTATTAGATAATAATGAAAGAACTACTCACGAGTTTAGAGTTTCATCAAATGAACTTAATGAATTACCTTTCTCCTATACTGCTGGTGTATTTATAGAAGAAAGTAATCTTAAAACTCAAAACGATTATGGATATCTTGGATTCTTAGACTCCTATCCGAATGTAGGGCCTAACCCTATAATAACTGGAGTATTTGCCAATAATCCAAATGCAAGATCCCCTGAATATAGATTTTTCAATGATATTGAAAGAAATGATGAACAAACAGCATTCTTTGCTGAGTTAACATTCCCTTTAACTGAAAAATTAGATCTTCTTTTTGGAGCTCGTAATTATGACCTAGATATTGACTACAAAGGTCAGTCTAAATTTGGTCTCCTTTCTGTTCAAGATTCATCTGGAAGAGATTATGACAATACTGGTGGACATACCGATCAACCTCTAAATATGAGTGATACGATTACTAAATTTACAGCCAGCTATAAAGTTGATGAAGACACTCTTGTATATTTAACACAGTCAGAGGGTTACAGACCTGGTGGCTTTAACAGAGGTGGAGGCATGGCTAATAGATGTGCAGGATTCGCTGTTGATGCTGATGGTTATTGTGGAGAAGGATCTGGTGAAAATTTTAGAGCTAATGTAAGTACTTTCTATGATTCTGATGAAGTTCTCAATACTGAGATTGGTATTAAAACACTTCTTGATGATGGAAAAATGAGGCTTAATGCAACATATTATATGATTGAATGGACAGATATTCAGGTATCACAATTTGATCCAGTTAATATATCATTGCTGACATTTATGGAAAATGCCGCTGATGCTGATATTAGTGGTTTTGAAGCTGATATATTATGGTATCCGGCTGATAATTGGACAATTGCTGCAGCTGTCTCGTTAAATGATACCGAGATAGTAAATGATGTATCAAAAACTGTTCCTATCGTTGATATTGGAAGTCCTTTACCGCTATCACCTGATAGACAATACAATATTAGGTTGAGAAGAGATGGTACATTTAATGGCAATCCATCCTATACACAGTTTGCCTATAAAAGTGCATCAGAAACTTATAATTCTTTTGAATCTGCTAAGGTATTAGAACAAGCTGATTATCAAGTTCTTGATTTAGCTTTCGGAATGACCTTAAATGATACGGATATCGAGTTCTTTGTAAGGAACCTTACTGACGAAAGAGCAAATCTTTATTATAACGATCAAGATGATATTCCAAGAATTACAACGAATAGACCAAGAAATATGGGTGTCCGTATTTCTCGTAAATTCTAAGTAAAGCGTATAGAATTTAAAGGCCAGTATTAACTGGCCTTTTTTTATTACATAAATGAAAACTGATAAAAAAATAAATCAAAAAATACGTGATTTAATATCTGCAAAAGATTTTGATAAATCTCTAATATTTATTGAATCTAATAAAGATAAACTAAGTGAACTAGATTATTGGTTTTATATATCAGTTAATCTTAGATATTTAGAACGCTTTCAAGATGCTATAGCAGCATTATCAAGGTTAATAAAGATAGACAGTACTTATGGTCGAGCATATCAAGAATATGGACATAACTACGTAAAACTAAATGAAAAAGGTTTAGCATTAAAAGCTTATACAAGAGCTGTTAACTTCAATCCTTCTCTACAAGCATCATGGTTAGGAATTCTTGGTTTAGATAATGCTACCGAAGATATTATCAATTTAGCAAATAAAAATATTATATATTTAAAAAACTTACCCCCAGAACTTAAATCAGTTTTAAGTTTTATACATGAAGGAAAACTCAAAAAAGCTGACGATTTATGCAGGTTTTATTTGCAAAACTCACCCCATCATATCGATGGTATGAAATTATTAGCTACTATTTGTTCAGAATTACATGTTTATGATGATGCAGAATTTTTATTAGAAAGTTGTCTAGAATTTGAAACAGACAACTTAGATACATTGATTCAATATATAAATATTTTAATAAAAAGACAGAAATATGGATCAGCTCTTAAACATGCAAAAATAATGTATGCTAAATTTACCAATGATATTAATGCTGAAATTACATATGCTGTCACACTCCAACAGACCGATAATCAAATAGAAGCATTAGACCTTTATAAAAAAATTCTAAAGAAAAACCCTGCAAACTACCAGCTTCATTTGTCTTGTGGACATTTGTATAAAGATGTTGGTGAGATTAAAAATTCTATAATTTCATATAAAAAGTCATACGAAATTAATAATTTTTGTGGTGATGCTTATTGGAGTTTAGCAAATCTAAAAACCTATAATTTTGATGATAGTGAAATAAAAAAACTAGAGGAAATGGTTTTAGATGAATATATAAATGATGAAGAAAAGATATACATGCATTTTGCTTTAGGAAAAGCTTACGAAGATGCTTCTGAATATAAAAGATCTTTTAGTCATTATAAAAAAGGAAATGATTTAAAACTTCCATATACTAAATATAAGACCCAAGACTTCATAATAGAGTGTTCAAATCAAAAAGAAGTTTGTACGGAAGATTTATTTAACATTAAAAAAGATTGGGGATATTCATCAAATGAACCAATCTTTATTCTTGGTCTTCCAAGAGCTGGATCTACGTTGGTTGAACAAATACTAGCTTCTCATAGTATGGTTGATGCTACGCATGAATTACCAAATATACTTGCAACATCACATAATTTAAATTTAAGGAGAGCTCAAAATAAAGAATCTCGCTATCCAGATATACTTTTATCTTTATCAGCTCCTCAACTTAAACTAATTGGTGAGAACTATATAAACGATTCAGAGGTATTTAGAAAAGATGGAGTATATTTTATAGATAAAATGCCTAATAATTTCAGGCATATTGGTTTAATTAAACTAATTTTACCAAATGCAAAAATTATTGATATAAGAAGAAATTCTATGTCAGCCTGTTTTTCATGTTACAAACAGTTATTTGCAGAGGGTCAAGAATTTACTTATAGCCTCGAAAGCTTAGGTAATTATTACAACAATTATATTGATCTTATGGATCATTGGAATAAAGTTTTACCTAATCAAATACTTTCAGTAAATTATGAAGACCTTGTAAATAATTTTGAATTTACAGTAAAAGAAATATTAGATTATTGTAAATTACCTTTTGAAGATGCATGTATAGAATTTTATAAAAGTAAAAGGTCTGTAAAAACTCCAAGTGCTCAACAGGTTCGTCAACCCATTTACAAATCTGGTTTAGATTATTGGAAAAATTATGATCCTTATTTAGATGAACTTAAAAAACATCTAAATTATTAAAATTAATATAAAATAAACTGTTATACATAATTTGGGAGAGTTTATGTCAGATCTAATTATATGTGTTGGATTTTTTTATTTAATCCACTTGTTTTTAACTATGACTTTATCGCTTCATAGGGTTCCATTTGTTCAGTGGACGTATACCGGTGGTGATATTTCAAATATGACACCATTGTCATCTCGGATGGCTTCAGCTAGTGATAATTTAAGACAATCACTGCCAGTTTTTCTTGCATTTGCACTTTTATCAATAATATTAAATGTTGATAATTTAATGTTAGCTCAATCTTGGTTTGGCTTAAGGGTTTTATATCTTTTAGGGGCAATCTTTAATTTATATCAATACAAGTTAATAAGACCAGTAATATGGTTACCATCTATAGTAATTCTTGTACTTATGGGATGTAATTTATGTATTTAAGTTTTGATGGCAGGTAAGGGGGATGAGCCTGCCATCAAATGAAAGTATCTATTGTTTTGAGGAGTACTTTCATTTGTTAATTTAGTTGACTGATATGAAGTTAATATTGATTAGATGTTACATAAAGTAACATTTTTGTTAATTAATTATTAATTTTCTATCATTTCGGGCTAAACCGCGATGAACACAACTTAGGTTGCTTGTGTTTTTATCTATTAGAGTAATTATTTCATGATTAAACATACAATAAGTTTGTATAAGATCTGTTATGTAAACCTTTGAAATTGGTTCTTCAAGAAAGCTAGTTACAGACAAAATATCATATTTTTTGCACAAATTAATATTACTAATTGCATCTTTATATGCATCTTCAGTGGATTGGAGTCTTTTTGTTATTAAAATGGAGCATTTTGTATCAAACTCTCCAAATACATTAAAAGAAAATAATAAAAGTGATAATGAGAATAAATGTTTCATTTACATATAGCCTTTAATTCATGAAGGGTAGTCCAAACGCAAGTATTATAAAAAACCATTTACTAAATTTAAAAAATAACAGCATACCCATGTTTTGAGTATAGTCTGTAAATTTACTACCCTCAAAAGACCACATAATTCCACCGATAAATAAAAAAATAATTGAATAAATAAAAATAGTTTCCATAATAATATCTTGTAAGTTTAAATGACTCTAAAACTTATTTTTATTTCTTACTACCCAATACAGAAGGGCTATAAAAATGATATTTCCAATCAAATAAGTCGTATAATCCATTATAGATTAATTATACCTAGATTTTTTAAACTAAATATAAACAGATATGAACAAATGGAAATTCTTTTTACTCTTATTATTATCTTTAGTCATACCTGTTATCTTCATTAGATTATTTATAGGTTTTTAAAATAATTTATAATATATATATATTTAATATAAGTATTATGAAACTTTATTTACCAACATTTATATTTTTATTTTCAATTCATTTGTCTTCAGAATATAAATTTGAGACAGTGCTTGATAATCTGGATGATGCTTGGAGTTTTGTTTTTTTAAGTGAGGATGAAGTCTTATTTACTGAAATGCCTGGTAAACTTAAAATTGCATCATTAAAAGATAAATCTATTACTAATATTAAAAATATTCCAGAAGTTGCATATTCGAGTCAGGGCGGTCTCTCTGAAGTTGTTTTAGATCCAGATTTTAACTCTAATAATAAGATTTACATCAGTTATTCAGCAAAAACTGACAATAATAAAATAACTCTTTTTTTATCAACAGCTGAACTTGTAAATGATAAATTAGTTAACAGTAAAGTTATTTTTAAAGCCGTAGCTTCAAGGAGATCTCCTGCACATATGGGAGCAAAAATAACTTTTTTAGATGATCGGACATTGCTGCTAACTAGTGGTGATGGTTATGATCATAGAGAGAAAGCTCAAAAATTAGATAATCATTTTGGTAAAATTATTAGAATAAACACTGATGGCTCTATCCCACAAGATAATCCTTTTGTTTCAAACCAAAATGTTCTACCGGAGATATATTCTTATGGTCACAGGAATATGCAAGGCTTACTAGTAACAAATGATGGATTGATATATGAGCATGAACATGGTCCTAAAGGAGGTGATGAGTTAAATATAATAAAACCAGCACTAAATTATGGTTGGCCAGCTATAACCTATGGTATTGATTATTCAGGTGCTGTTATAAGTCCATTTACAGAGAAAGAGGGCATGGAACAACCATTACTTTACTGGGATCCATCAATTGCTCCGTCTGATATGATTTATTACGAAAAAGATTTATACCCTGAATTTAAAAATTCTTTTTTAATTACTGCATTAGTTTCTAGAGATGTTAAGCAAGTAGTTCTTGATAACAATGAAATAAAACAAAAATCTTTATTTTCAAAACTAGAATCTAGACTAAGAAACATACAAGATTCACCAAATGGATATATTTATATTCTTACAGATGGTCCTGGCAATAAATTAATTAAAGTTATACCTAAAAAATGAAAATAGCAAAATATCCATTCGCAGTTTTTTCTGCTGCTCTGCTTACTGTTTTGTTGATAACTCCTATTTCTTCAATTTCTAATTTAATTTGGTTAAATTCAGTGGATATGCCAATCGGTATCATTTCATCACTTGAAGTCTTGCTCTTTGATTTTCAGCGCTTGGGAATACTTTTATATGGAGTTGTAATTATTGGGTTTGCTATAGCCTTTAGCTTCACGGCTGTTTTAATCAAGTTTACAAATATCTCGGCTAAATATCTATATGCTTTAGCTGGGGCTGTTTCCATAGGAACAGCTATGTATTTAATGGTAGAGCTGTTATTTGAATCTGAGTTATTAGGAGGTAATAGAACATTTGTAGGTAAGGTACTTCATTGTATTGCAGGATTCTTTGGTGGATATTTTTATTATTCATTAATATCAAAAAATAAAAATTATACTTTTATAGTAAGATTTTTTGGTATTTTCTATGCTTACCTTATATTAGGATTTGTTTTAAATTGGGTATTTACACCGGAATCTGCAGCTGCTGATTTTGGGTTTGTTTTAAATGAATTGAACGACAATGCTCAAAATGCTTTACTCAGAGATTTTACATCATTATTTATATCAACATTCATTTTTACTATTTTGGGTGTTATTACTCTCAATCCAACTTGGTTTTTAGCAGCTGGAATAATTTATTATGCTGCTGCAGTATTTAATTTATATGCAATATTTATTCATGGAACAAATTATAATCAAATTTATATTGGTGAGATTATTTTAGGAAGTTGGCCAACTATTATTGGATTTACAATTCTCTATTTTAAAAAAAATAAATAACTTATATTAATTTTTATATCATTAAAATTTTTTAATGATAATGATGATTGATGTTGTGGTTAGTTTAGTAGCTTTCAATCCAATACTCTTTATTTAGCATTTTGTTTATTCAAGAGCCTGGTATCCAGGTATAACCTTCATGACATAGATGCTCCTACAGTCTTGATGACAAGATGACATACATTCTTGAACTGAATTCATTGCATATTTGAACTCACCCTGAATGACAGTACTTGTTGGATAAGTAATTACCTTTAAATTTTTATAGGCATTAATTTTCTTTATAAAACTCTTAATTGGCTCAATAAAATCTTCTTTATTAGGATACATACTGATATCAATAGTTACTTGCATATCATTTTCAGTATTATCTATATTTTTTGACATATTTTTTTCTATATATTCTTCGTAATCTTTAGACATAATTTCTATGTTATCAAAGTAGCATATTTGTTTGTATTTTTTTTAATGTTCGCTTGTGTCAAAATATAATTACTTTGATTAATTGGAGTTTACTTATGAAATGGTTATTTAATTTTATTAATAGAATTTTTAATAGACCAAAAACAAAGATTTTTGATAAATCTGATTTAGAATACAAAGATTCAGATAATACTTAATGCTATTAAAATTGAAGTAGTAAAAGTAATTGCGAAACTTAAAAAACCCTATAAAATAGCTACTTCAGAATCAGGAGGGATGGCAGAGTCTGGTTTATTGTAACGGTCTTGAAAACCGTCGTGCTTTCATCGGCACCGTGGGTTCGAATCCCACTCCCTCCGCCAATAAATCATTAAAATGGCAGATAAAAAGAAAGAAATATCAGAATTTTTTAGAGAAGTTCCTCCATTTTTAAAAGTATTTAATATAACAAATGCATACCCAACTGATGATAATCAATTTATTGTTGAGTTTAACCCTGGTAAAGAATTAACTCATTCAAATGGAATGGTTGTTCAGGGTGGCTTTGTAACAGGTATGTTAGATTGTTGCATGGCTCAGTTTCTAATTTATAAAGCAAAAGGTAAACAAATACCATTAACCTTAGATATTGATGTCAAATTTCTAAGACCTTGTTCACCCGGACCTGTAAAGACAGTTGCTAGAATAACTAAAGAGGGTAAATCAATATGTTTTACTGAGGCTTTTTTATATCAAAATGATATTCTGATTGCTACTTCTTCTGCTACAAACAAAATAGTTAATAGTCCTTTTTAAGATATACTCATTTGATGATTGATGGCTTTGAAAAATTTTTGGAATTAATAAGACCTATCAACTCATATGATGATACTAATCACCCTGAAGCACCGAATTACAGCAATATAAATTCGTGGGCTGCTCATCCTGATATAGATGGCTATCAATTTTTTACACCAGATTCTAATTTAAAAGTTAAAAAAAAGGATAATGATGTTGATGTATTTTACATCCATCCAACAGGTTGTTTTGAAAAGACTTGGAATTCAGATATGTCTAAAGATCATTCAACATATGAAAGAACTGAAATAATGCTTTCAAATCAAATAACACCTTTCAATGATTCATGTAATATTTATGCTCCAGAATATAGGCAAGCAACTTATTTTTCTTATTTTGCTAAAAATTCTGATGGAACGAAAGCACATGATTTGGCTTTTGAAGACATATTAAATTCATTTAATTATTTTATTGAAAATTTTAATGATGATAGGCCATTTATAATTATGTCACATAGTCAGGGTGCTCTTCATGCTCAACGATTAGTTTCAAAATATATACAAAATACCAAACTTCAAAAGAAAATGATTTGTGCGTATATAATTGGATATATTATTCCTGATAAAGACTACGAAATACTTTTTCCGAATATTCAAAAGTCTACTAAATTTAATGATACTAATACTATTATTTCATGGTGTACTGTTGCTGAAGGATATAAAAGACCAAGAGAAAGAACCATGTTATGGAAACCATCAGGATGGAATATAGAGTATATGGACCAAAAAATTTATACAGTGAATCCATTTTCATGGACTAATACAAATGATTGGTTTTCACCACCAAGCTTTCACAGCTCAATAATAACTAAAGCTGATAGCTATGATTTTGCTGACAGATTTTCTAACTCTCATTCAGGTGCAAATAAATCCATACAATACAGTAGTGCTCAAAAATTTTTAGCTAGAGTTAATTCTGTTACAGGATTGCTGGAAGCAAAAGGACCTCTCGTTGATAGATATAAAAAAATAAGATACTTTAATGGTGACTTACATAGTTATGATGTTATGCTTTTTTGGGGATGCTTAAGAAAAAATATAAAAGACAGAATAAATGCCTTTATATAAATCTTTATTAATTTTGTTTACTACGACTTCCTTATTTTCATTTGAAGAATCTTTTGTTTATAACGATAACGTAAAAATTGTTTATAGAGATTATGGCCCTAGTTCTGCTGATCCAATACTTTTAGTTCAAGGTCTTGGAGGTCAATTAATAAACTGGCCAGATCATATAATAAATTTTTTAATAGAAAATAATTATAGACCTATAGTTTTTGATAATAGAGATTCTGGCTTGTCTTCAAGACTAAACAGTAATCTTTTTTCTGAAGCTAATAAAGCTAAAACAATTAACAGAACGTATCTTAGATATTATTTAAGGCTGCCTATCAATGGACCATATACACTCGATGATATGGCCAATGATGCCATAGCTATACTTGACCATTTAGATATTCAAAAATCTCATCTTCTAGGAATTTCCATGGGTGGTATGATTGCTCAAATATTAGCAGCTAATCACCCTGAAAGAATTAAAACTTTTACCCTTATAGCCTCATCTGTTTCAGTGCCAAGCCCGTTAAATGGCCCTAAACGAGATTTAAGGAAGCTGTTGATGAGCAGGTCAGCAAATCCAAATGCAACAAATGATGAAAGAATAGAACGAACAAAAAGTATATTTAAATTGATTGGGATTGATGGTAGTAATCTTGAAAGTAAAGAATTCTATAATAAATCTATTGAATCGATTAATAGAGCAGGTCCTGATGATAGTGGTTTTAGTCGACAACTTATGGCCATATTGGGTTCAAAAAACCGAATTCAAAAGGTTAAATCTATTGAATCTAAAACTTTAATTATTCATGGAAAAGAAGATCCTTTGATACAAGTTAAAAATGCATATAAAGCACATAGATATATTAAAAATAGTAATTTAATTGTCCTTCCAAAAATGAGACATTTAATAGAAGAACCAGTTTTTGATCTATTTAAAGATGATTTATTGAGTCACTTGAGTGAAGATAATGCTTAATAATACTTTTAAATTTAATTATTCTGTTGGCGCTATAGCAAATGGAATCAAAACAGATACATTTACTTTTTTTTTACTTTTTTTTTATTCTAGAGTAATTGGTTTAGACCCTTTACTTGCATCTCTTGCAATTGGTTTGGCTCTTATTATTGATTCTTTTACCGACCCTCTTATGGGGACTATATCTGATAGAACAAATTCTAAATATGGAAGAAGACATCCTTTTATGTTTATTTCGTTTATTCCAGTTTCAATTTTTTATGTTTTACTTTTTACACCAAAGCCTGATTGGGATTTATCGCAAAATCAATTATTTTGGTGGATGTTTGTCTGTGCAAGTTTTACCAGGATAGGTATGACCTTTTTTGAAGTTCCACATAGATCTTTTGGAGCTGAAATTACAAAGGATTACATAGAAAGAACAAAATTATTCTCTTGGAGAGAAATGTTTGCTTGGATCGCAGGAATTTGTAATGCATTTCTTGCGTATAATATTTTTTTTAAATCTACTGAAAAATTCTCATTTGGACAGTTAAATCCAGAGGCTTATTTCCCTCTTGCATTAACGGGTTCAATCGTTATGGTTATAAGCATTTTATATTCCTCTTTTACTACCAGTAATGAAATAAAACATTTATCAACATGGAAAGGATCAATATCGATAAAACAGATATTCTCTGAATTAAAGATTGCATTATCAAATAGAAGTTTTATTTTATTTTTTTTAGGTAGTTTATCTTTATCAATATGCTGGGGTCTTTTAAATAGTCTTACTTTGTTTATAAATACTGATTTTTGGCAACTTAAAGGGAGTCAAATTGGTATTTTTTTATACATTTATTTTGGAGCTGCATTTTTAGCTTTTTATATAACACCTAAACTTGTAACTATTTTTGGAAAAAGAAATTTTGTATTGATTTGTGTAACAGGTGTAGCATTATCAAGTCCTATTGCATTTATTTTTTATAACTTAGGTTTAACTCCAGAAAAAGGTACTGCAACTTTGGTTTTGTTTTTATGTATGCCTTTAATATTTATCTCTACACTAAGTATTGCCGGTAATATGACTAGGGATGCAATGATTGGAGATATTGCTGATGAAGTTGATCTCCAAAGTGGTAAAAGACAGGAAGGAGTTTTATATTCTGCAGTTTCTTTCATACAAAAGGTTAATACAGCATTTGGTGCCTTAACTGGAGGATTAACTTTATGGGTATTAAACATCACTTCTGATACACCAACATATGATCAAGCATATTCATTATTTTTCATTCAAGGTGTTGTTGGACCTGTTTTACTATCAATACCTTTTATATTTTTTTATTACTATAGCCTTGATAAAAAAAGACATTCACAAATCTTGATCGAACTCAAAAATAGAAAATAGTATTTATATAAGTTCTGGTAAAGCTTTTGAGATTCTTTTCCAAAGTGTTTTTTCTGGAGCAGTTGGTTTTGAGGATAAGTTATTAATAAAATTTATAACAAGCTCATCAATTGAGCTTAAATCATTGGATGTTTTATTGAATTTATTAGTTAACATTTCCATTTGAATTGATTGCCTTAGTTGTGAATCTTTTTTTAATGAGTCGATATTTGCAAGTATTTCCAATTTAATACATGAGTATTTAAGTAAATCAATATTTGATTTTGTTAAAGGTTTTTTATTCAATTTATTTATGATTGAAGAGGGTAAGTCAATGTTTTCAAAATTATTGCTAAGATAAGAATCTAATAAATTTATATATGCATTAACCTTAGTTTGTTTTTGTTTTTCTTCATATTGACTTTGTTTAATTTTAATTTCTTTATGAATTAATTTATATTCTTTTGTTTTAGTTATATTTTTTAAATTCTGAATTTTGCTCGAAATCTCTTTAATTGAAACTTGATTATTTTTGAATTCTGATAATAAATTTTTTGCTTCAGTTAGCTCTGAATCAATAACTTCTTTTTTAGCATGAAAAAATTTATCAGCTGCTTTATTAAATTTATCCCAAAGCTTATTATCTATCTTGCGGCCTGCAGAGCCAGCTTTTTTCCAATCATTTTTTAAATCATTAAATTTTCTAATGCATATATCGGTATCTTCATCAGAAATAGCATCAACTTTTGCAATTAAATTTTCTTTTGTTTTGATAACTATTTGTTCGTGCTTTTTAACAGCATCATTAATTGGTTTCTTTGCTTCAAAATAGGCATTTCTTAGTTTATTAAGATCTTTATCTAAGACTGGTGCGTACTGTTGCCAATCTTCAAAAGATTTCTTTAAAAATTGTATTAAAAACTTTGGTTCAGGCCAGTTAGATGAATTTTGTTGAACATATGAGTTAATATTATTAATAATTTCTTGTCTTTCTAGCGCATTTTTTATCTTAACTTGTTTAAGTTCATCAAAGTATTCACTACATGGCTCCCATGCATTATTAGTTAATTCATTAAACTTATTCCATTGTTCTTTCGATGCAGGCCTACTAGATAAATCAAGTAGTTGCCATTTAGTTTGAATATCGTGAATTAAGTGGGCTTGTTTTTTTGGACTTTCTAAAGGAGTTTCAATGATTGTAGATATTTCTTTAATTAACTCTTCTCTTTTTGGGTTAGTGGCAAAAGATGACATATCATCAAAATATCTTGATTGGCCAATTGCAAAATTAAGTTTATGCCTGAGTTTGTTTGGTACTTTATCTAATTCCTTAGATTTTGTTATAACTTCTCTAACCTTTTTTTGTGCATCTTTTATCGAACCTTTTGAAAATAAAGATTCAGCCTCATCTAACTGCTTAAATAAATCTTGACTTGTTTTCACATTAATCTCTTTTGAAGTTTATAATTATACCAAATGAAAAAACGAATTCTAACAGG
>MDSV01218462.1_pt1 | contig 33144 bp, 24 predicted proteins | sample 810851 | NCBI WGS metagenome assembly MDSV01 (sample SAMN05326640, study PRJNA326480) | marine metagenome | isolation source: seawater | place: Atlantic Ocean: North East | collected 2012 | reverse complement strand
CGACCATGATAAAAATACGGTTGCACATGAAGCAGCTGTAGTAGGTTGCTCAGCAATTATGCAACGCTTAAATGACTTAAATAACCTTGCAACCGAGTATAATAGTTCTCTGCAAGGTCATTCACATGAAAGAATACCTACTATTTCTTTTCATCAAGTCAATATGGGCGGAAACAGCGCTTCAAGCTTAATGGAAATTGATCGTGCCAGAACCAGGACCTTGCCTCCAAGTCTTACGATTCCAGTACCATCAGGTGCTGCCTCTCAACCATCTCACACTGCACCCAACAGTCCTGCAACATGGCTTGACCTATCAGGGGAGCGGCCTAGATCCAGAAGCCTGCAACATGCACAAACATCAACACTCAATTCCATTGGCGAAGAAGAAGGGAGTCCTGCAAGTAAACCACCAACACCACCTTCTCCTTCACGTTAACTAAGCATTTATTTTTTAACACCTGCAGCTAAAACGCATGCAGCCTGAACAGCATAAACTGCCGTACGAGTGTTGTTTATAGCCATTTCATGGTGATCAACTGGGGTTGAACTTTGGCTCGCTTGGCGTGATACGGACTCCAGAGAAAGCTTTTTCATGCCTTCAAAAAAACGCTCTGCATGATCTTCAGATGGTGTAATATGAATAATCACAACTGGCTTCTGCCCTTTAAGCTTTTTTAACTCAGAGCTTACTTCAGCAATCATTGGATGAAGATTTTTTAGTTTTTCACACCAATGCTCAACCGAAGTTTGATGCTCCTGAGCAAAGTGTAGCTTGGTAGATCCATCAGGTGATGGTGATACTGGTCGGTGATAATTTTGTGCTACAACTTCTATGGTATGCTGCTGAAGATAACGCAAATATGACCAGCATAATTCACTCTTTAAATGGTCATTTTGTTTTTGCAACCGATCAATCACTTCAGCATTTCCTTCTGCCTGACCCTGCAACGTTGCAAGTGACACTTCTCTTTCAACCACTGCTCCTGACAACTTCTCCACCTGCTCAGACAGAGTCTTAACTTGAGCATTCAATAGAATTTCTTTTGCTTTACTTCGTTCCTCAGCCAATTGCCTTGCCTGTTGCAATTTAGCAAGCTGTTCATTCGCACGTTGACGTCCTGGAAACGTAGGAACACCAAATTTGTGTTGCAAGGCGTCGCTCTTCACTACTGTAAATCCTGTACCAAGCTTACTTGCAACGCGCGCAACAAGGCCTTTGGCTCGATCTTTAGTATCCATCACAACCACTTTATAACAAGAATTGGGATCAACACCATCAGGACAATATAGTTTAGCCCTGTGTTCGCCTTGCTTTGGAAGATACAAGCCACTTTCTTTAACCATAGCTTTCATCTGCAGATTTCTTAACATAACCTTAATATCCATGGCTTGCCTAAGATGCTTGATAATAGGCCCTACCACCTCGTGACTTTCCAGTTCATATGTCTCAACAAGATCATCAATAACTTCTTTAACTCCACTATCTTCATAGTCAAACTCTGTACGCTCTATGTCCGCCTTTACTTTTTCAAGCTTACGATATAGATCTGCACCACGATAGTTCCGATTAAGTTCTCGCTTTAAACTTCTACTAAACCCACTGGACGCTTGTTTGATTAACCCTACAATGCCTTCTTGAATTTTACCTTTCAGACCTTCAAAAAATTTAGGTTCGTAGGTAAAAATAGAATCCACCGCATTTTTAGCTAATTCTTGAGGCGTAGAACCTTCTGCTTCACCTGAACGCACATATTTTAAAATCATTGGCACGAGAAAACCTGCAAAATTCTTGGCACTTTCTGCAGCCATAAACTTTGCATTATCACTAATGCTGCATGCATGTTTCCACTGCTCTTGGAATTGCAACTCAAAAAGTCTGCATACTTCATCTGCAATACCTCTGGCGACCTCAACTGCTTGCACTGGATCCTGCGTTGCCTCAACCAATGCCTGATTCTTTTTAGCCTCTTGATGTCTTTGATGAGACTTATATATCTCTACGCCACCTTTAACCAAAAACTCAACAATTGACCCTCCAAAGGGTAAGGCTCCCAGTACAGCATTAGCAATTTTACCAAACCAATCTGCAGCTTTTTCTTTTTCGGTTTCTGTTGCCTGTACTTTATTGCTATTAATGGCAAACAACCCCACAAACATGCTTGATATTTCTTGTCTTAAAGTATCATTTAATGCTTGTAACATATCATTCTGAGCAAGAGCCTCTCTGAACTTCGCATCATTACCTTTATCCAGACCTTCTTCAGAATCAATATCGTCAAGCTGCTGCTGAAGCTCTACTACCATAGCAATCGATGTTGGGTCATTACTATTAAGTTTAATGGTTTGTAACTTCGACGCTATAGCCCCACGTCGTTGGTTTCTGTCAGAATGAGCATCTACAAAGGCCCGTACGTGACTTCTTAAATCCTCTAGAGTTTTCGCATCAAGCTGCTTGTCTTCTAAACTTTTGACAAAATCTCTAAATTGGGCTTTATCACCACGACGCATTGCCTCTAACTGCTCAACGCGTTGTTGCATTCTTTGACGTTCGCTGTCTTTTATCACAATATCCTGAGCATCACGCAACTGACCATCCTCACCCAAAGCTTTGAGTAACTCTGCATCCCGGTAACGATGGGCCAAATCAACTGGAGTAAGGCCCTCAAGATTCTTGATAGTCTTATCTGCCCCAGCTGCAATTAACGCTCTAATAACAGGTATATTGCTATTTTCAACGGCCAAATGAAGTGGTGTATTATCTGGCACTTTCCTACCATCAATCTCTGTCTTGTCCTGATCATTAATATGATCCTTACCTCGCCACTTATCAGCAAGTAATGCCTTTGTAATCTCAATACCTGCAGACGCTGCATGATGCAGAGCATGTCTGTCATGGTCATCTGCATTACATACCCAAGGGTCTAGTTTTCTTGCACTATCTTGCTTGTAATCATAATTTAGCATTACCACAGCAGCTCTTTCCTTACCCCTTCGTATTGTCTCATTTAAGACTGGCATAGGCTGATCTTTAGCATTCAAATCTGCTCCATGGTCCAATAAATATGGCAACACATCATCTCTACCAAAATGTGCAACCCAATAAACAATGGGCGCTTCCTTGGTAATACCATCTACATTTAATTTCATGGAACGATTCAAGACACTTTTATCACTTAGGCCATGCTCTAACAGGTACTTGAACATTTCTACCGTACCATAACGAGCCATTTGCAACATCACTTCCAAGAAATACTTGGATTGTTGCTCATCGACTGGATTTAATGAAAACTGTTTATCTTGGTAGTCACTACCATTTGCACCAAAATAAGTCAGTAATGTTGATGTATACCCTTTCTTTATTGCGTACAGCATTGGAGTTTGATCTTCTTTATCTCTTAACATAAAGGCAGATCCTAACATAGACTCTGTTGTGCCTTTGCTCTTTAACGCATCAATAAGGGTCATGAGTGATTTATTGTTACGCGCATAAAAGATAGGAGTTCTTCCGGTAAGACTTTTTTCATAGCACGCCAATGGATAATCTTCCATGGCAGCAATAATTGTGCCTTTATCTCCTCGATAAACCATACGGTGTAGTGGCAGATAATTCCTATTTTGAACATTCGGGTTATCTTTTTGTTTTTGTCTAAGTAATTTTTTGGATGCAGTAGCAAATTGTGGGTCTTTCAATAAATCTTCTACCAATTTGGGAGGAATAATCGTACTGTTTAGGTCTGTTCGTGAAACTTCCATTCCCGCTGCATGAAAAATATTAAAGCCTTCTCCATCTAATACTGTAATGTCACCTCCCAAGGCCCTCACAGCATCCAATGACCCTGTATAAAAAATAGGAGGGCGCCCTCTTTCATCTCTTGCCTGATCAAAATCAACTCCACACTCATCCTTTAAGAACGTTATGACTTCTTCATAATTTTTCTGATTAGTACATGAACTATCTGGACTCATCGCAGCAAGGTGAGCCACCGTTACACCATTAAAGGAAAGGGAAGGATTTACCTTGTGTGTTATATTTCCAACTCTGTCTTGTCCTAAACTAAACTCTCTGAATTTTCTTGCTACGTCAACATACCCATTGCGTATTGCATGTGCAAATGGTGTCATGTCAATATCTGGATCCACTTCATTAGGATTTGCTCCTGCTTGAAGTAATACATCAACATATTCTGTTTTACCTGTCCTTACAGCCAGTCCAAGTGTGGATTCATTGGTAACCTTATCAAGCGCATCTACTCCTTCTGCAGATGCTATATTGGTATCCAAGATCTTTTGAACGAACTGCTCACTTAGCCCACACTCTACCGCCAAATATAACGGCCATTGACCAAACATTTCTTTGATTATATTTTGTCCATTATTTTGTTCAAGCAACCACTCAAACATTGTCATGTGGGATGCGTTCTTTTGAACCAATCCATCTTTAAATTCTCTTATACAAAAACCGAACTCTACCTGATTATCGAAAGAAAAAACTGCCAATTGCTTGAGAAGCTCTAACATCCCATTTTCTAACATCTTGTCAGGAAATTCTGACTCACATATTAGTTCGCACATCTCCATTGCAAATTCTTTATCAATGGCTTTCAGACGGCTTAATAGATCAATTAATGTTCCATCCTTAATATGCTTCTTTATTATATTAAATGTTAAACGCTCTATTCCTTGATCTAGTTCTTCATCATCCCTGTCTGTTGTTTCCATACCTTTGATTAGATTGATAATCCCTTTCAATACTTGATCTGGATCGGCATTGTATAGAGCACCTGCTTTTGTATCCTCAATATCAACAAATGTCATTTCTTCTAATTTTGCATCATCGAAACCAGCAGCGCCATCGTTCTTTAACGCTGCAACTAAATCTTCTGTTAATGACATGCATCTCCCCTTTTAATAAAAAAATTAAATCAATTAACGTTTTATTGATAATCAATTGCAATTACACAAGCAACTACAATTTTAATATTTTTAATAGAGAGAGAATTAGTTACTTAAACTCAACGCCTTGCGCTAATTCAGGTACTTCTTTGCCCATGTAAGTGGTGCTGGTTTGTCTGCGCATATACGCTTTCCAACTATCGGATCCTGATTCTCGGCCACCACCAGTTTCTTTTTCACCACCAAATGCACCACCAATTTCGGCACCACTAGTACTAATATTCACGTTGGCTATACCACAATCACTTCTGGATTTAAAATACTCTGCTTCACGCAAGTCAGTTGTAAAGATAGCGCTAGAAAGCCCTTGAGGAACATCATTATGCACATCCATCACCTGATCTAATGTCTCATACGGCATAATATATAAAATAGGGGCAAAAGTTTCTGTTTTAACAATATCAGATTGCGTATCAAGCTCCACTATAGCAGGATGAACGTACACTCCCTCACGCGCAATTCTTTCGCCGCCAGATACTTTACCTCCCTCTTGAGCTGCCTGGCGCAAAGCTAACTGCATCGCATCAAACGAACTTTCGTCAATAAGTGGCCCAATAAGTGTATTCGGGTCCAGAGGATCACCAATACGCGGCGTCAACGACTCATAGCTCCTCTTGATACGTGCAACCACGTCATCAACAAGCGTACTATGCACAAATAACCGCCGTAAACTTGTACAGCGCTGACCAGCTGTACCAACTGCACCAAAGACAATTGACGGCAGTGCAACATCTAAATCTGCACTGGGTGTAATAATAGCAGCATTATTGCCACCAAGTTCTAACAATGATTTGCCAAAACGATCTGCAACATCCCTAGCAACGCTTTTTCCCATCGCGCAACTACCCGTAGCGCTTATTAGTGGCACCCTTGTATGGTTTACCAAGGCCATACCACAATCTCGACCACCAATGATGATTTGGCTAATATGATCCGGGACGCCTACCCCCGATTGCTCACAGGCTCGCTCAAACAGCGCTTGACACGCTATTGCCGTCAGAGGTGTTTTTTCAGAAGGTTTCCAAATCACACTATTGCCGCACACCAATGCCAATGCAACATTCCAAGCCCACACAGCCACCGGAAAATTAAATGCTGTAATAATACCCACTGGCCCCAACGGATGCCAATTTTCTTGCATCACATGACTAGGCCGCTCTGACGGAAGTGTAAGACCGCCAATCATCCGAGACAGCCCGCACGCATAATCGCAGATATCAATCATTTCTTGTACTTCACCGCGCCCTTCTGAAATAATCTTACCGCACTCTAATGTTACCAATCGACTTAATGGCTCTTTGAACTCTCTTAACACTTGCCCCAAACACCGCACCACTTCACCACGTTTAGGTGCTGGTATATTACGCCAAACTTCAAATGCACTTACTGACCTTTGCACCATAGGATCTACCTGACTTGGTTTCATTAAAGCAAGGGTAGCAAGGGTGGCGCCGTCAACAGGTGTGGTCACGGTTAAGTCTGCACCTTCAAAGGTGCTAATGTCTAGTTTAAGGTTTGATAAGATTTCTTTCATGTATTTTGTGCTCCTGTTGTTTATCGCTTGATATTACCCGCTAGGATAGGGGTGTTACAACTTAAAAAACAGCATTAGCAATGCCAGTAATTACTGCAGCTCTTTACCATTGGGCCTAGCTACCCTTACCCCTTATAAAACCCACCCGTGGGTGTAGCCAAGAATGCCTCCAGATCTATATCTTCCTGTTTGATAAACCCCTTATTTGACAGAGCACCACTGGATACCATATGTACCACTGCCACAATAGAGGCTGCTGTGGTCCACGATATTGCTCTCCAGTTTTTTCCCTCAATTTCTTTAGGGTAGTAGCTACGCACAAATTCTTGGCGTTCTAATACTGAAGATTTATGCCCCTCTACTACTGCGTGAACATACACTACATCTTCATTTACTGGAGGATTCGCATTCACCAAAATCTCGCCTGCATCTTGGCGCCTATTTTTCATTAGTAGTTCATGAAAGAAAAATCGCATCAGGCGCATATGCCCAGGATATCGCATGGTTTTATAGTTTAGCTGGTCAACTTTGCCGTCATAGGTCTCACACATAGTCCCCAATCCACCGGAGGTGGTAAACGCCTCTAAGGTCATGCCCTTAATCACAATTGTTTCTAGGTCTTGCATGGCTGGCACCATGGTGCGTTTGCCATTACGAATTACTTCACAGTCATTGAGATATTCGTTAACCACCCCTTCGGGCGACCAATTAAATGCATAGCCCAAATCACCACTTGGATGTTGTGGTAACGCCCCCACCCGAAGTTCAATGGAACGCAAATCATCAAACTGCTTGGTTAAATGCGCTCCTACTATCCCAATAAAACCAGGTGCAAGACCACATTGTGGCGCCATCACCGCACGACTAGTTTTACTTAAATCCAAAATATGCTGGGTGGTGGGTACATCTTCGGTTAGGTCAAAATAGTGGACTCCCAACGCATGGGCTATATCTGCCACGCCAATATTTAAATGGTATGGCAAACACGAAATAACCGCATCGGTATGTGATAAATGCTCCTTCAATTGGGCTGCATCTGAAACATTAACTTGCTTGGTTGCAAAAGATGCTTGAGCGTCTGGTGCACTGTCGAGCCCCACTACGTCAAATCCTGATAATTGGCATAAACCGGCTACCAAACTGCCTACCTTGCCTAAACCTAAAACCGTTACATGTTTTATTGTCATAATAATGATGATGCTCCTTAAGATAATGGTGGCATTGATTTTGGAGGAGATATTGGTTCACCAGTTCGCGGAGATACAAGGGTTGTAGAGCCATGTAGCTTGCTACTTTCTGTACCTCCTCTTGCAAACTTTGTTCTTGTTTTTAGCTCATACTGATCAGTACCATAAAGGGCTGTATAAACTATCTTTAAATTATCAGAATCCTGTGCTCGCACTTCCCCCAGTTCAAAGTCTTGCAGTAACTCAGGAGTAATAGTTCTTTTGCAGCGTATTGCCGCACCCTCGCCATTAGCAGATTTATACAATGCTTCTCTTTGCTGTTGGCCTGTAAATCTTTCAAGATAATCTTGTATTTCGCTTGCCTTTGGCTGCCTTAAGCTAGCAGCTGTGGCGGCGCGCATATGATCTTCTATTCCTGCACTTTGTAACTTTGCCATAATACCACTAACTGCTTTTTGTTGTGGTTTTTCCTTTGGTTTTTCTTCAAAACGATCCTCAACTCCAAGCGTTTCATACAGTATTTTTAAGAAATTAGGATCAAACGTTACCTCGTGCAAATGCTCATCTTTAGTATCTTTAACCAAATATTGCGTTTGATGATTACCAACAACCCCTTCCCCTAAAAAGTGATTCAGATTGAGTTGGCCTAATTTATCACACTTAGACAATGTTGAAAGAATAATATCTTTTCGATAACCGAACATATAATCTGTTGCAGCCTTACCCGCACCAACTCTTCTGGCATAGGGGTTAAACGGAACCATAAGCAACTGGTGAGAGTCCTTGAGGTAATAAATCACCTCGCCCTCGTGAGGATCCACCGCATCTACTGAATCAACAATCCTCACCTTATATTCATATGGCTGCTTCAAATTACCCTTTGTATCAGCCGTTGCCTTACGGCCTTTATCTAGCCCCGTATTTTCGTATATATTAAATGTTGTAACCTCACCGGTTAATTCGTGAGCATTGTCTAACATGCTTTGCTTTAACGCCCTAACACGTTCTTCGTGCGACATTGTTGGCACAATTGCTGCTGCAGTTGGTGGCGCAGGTGGCTCTTCTTTCACGTCAGATGTTTCCAATTCTTCGTCAGAAGCTTGGCTTGCTTCATTATCATGCTCCCCTCCAAAGGAAGAAGCAGACCCTCCATCAAACATTTCCAGAGGAGGTGATGGAGTCTCATTCCTGTGAACTGCCAATGGAATTCCAGGTAAATAAGCCATAGCTGCCGACATGGCTGCAGCATTAGAGGGGCTTGGTAATACTGGTGGAGTAATAGTAACTGGTTTTGGTTCCGCATTACTACCAATACTACTTCTTGGGGTTGACGTTTTAGAAGATACTGGACTTGATGCTGGTGAAATATCTGGCGTACCTGGAAGAGAAAGCGCTTCAGAGCCACTTTCAAGCTCTGGTTCTTCTGTAGCTGGCACTGGCACTTCTACAACAGCCTCTCTTGACGCAACAATGTGCGCTGAAGGAGGAAGTGGCTCTAATGCCAGCGACGCTGCTGGCTCTGAAAACTCAGTACCTTGTTCTGAACTTACAGAACTTCTTCTAGAGCTTGGCACAGAGTCAGGTCGCATCGTTGACGTGCCAGAGTCGTTATGAGACCCGCCAGCTACCAGCGCTTTTCTCGCAGCAGCGGCTTTATCTACTACTGGATCTACTTCTGATTCTTGCCATGCGTGTTGTTGTTTTTCTTGCAAAAGACCATCATACACAAACGCTCGCATGGGTCTTTTGTCGGCCCTATCTTCGCCATATTTTTCAACATATACAGAATTATAAACTGTTTCACCTATCTTTCCTTGCGGAAGATTAACACTCTGCTCTTCCGCCTGTGCCTCATCAACCGCAAACGCCCGCGACGGATTTTTAACAAATGAATAGTCTCTTGGGCTAATAAACGTAAAGTCTTTAGTAACTTCGTCGCCTTTTTTATTCTTGTATCGGTATGAAAACTCTACTTGCTCACTTTGTTCGACACCTACAGCATTTCGCTCTCCTCTTTTAGGCCTATTTGGTGTGAATATCACCACCTTGTTAGCTGTATCATAGGTTATGCTACCAAATCTCTTAATATCTTTAGATTGAGTCGTTAAAGCAAAATTTGTAGGGTCACACCCTTCTTCCATTAATTTTTGTGCAGGAATCACATGCGCAATCGGCTCTTCATGCTTTCTGGCAATACATGCAGCAGCAAGAATACCCACAATCACAATTACAGCTCCTCCACCTGCAACAATTGGGATAATGGGAATACCACCGCCACTATCATCATTTTTACCGCTTGCAGCCGCTACATTAATTGTCACCTTGGCTGGATCACCAAAAAGACCATCTGCATCTTGTACACGGTAAGTAAAGGTAACATTACCGGTCACTCCAAGCTTGGGGGTAAAAGTAATGTGTTCTTTTGTTGAATCAACTGTCACTACACCCAAACTAGTATCAACCTCATCTACCACTTCAAAACTGGATGCAATAAGCCCATTATTTGCTGCACCAATTACTTTATCAGGATCATCGTCATTCACCAATAAATCATCCGCCACATCAAATATGCTGGGTTTATCTTGTACTCCAGCAAGGTGATCATTCCTTAATATAGGCTTTAGCTTAGCTGGAGTAGGCACTTGAGTTGGAGCATTGCTTGGAGCATTGGTAGGATTAGCTGTGGGATCTTGTGTGGGTAGTGGGGTAGGAACGTTAGAGGGAGACAATGTTGGCGCATTTGTTGGCACCCCTGTAGGCGTCATTGTTGGTGTTTGCGTAGGATTAGCTGTAGGAGGTGTTGACGGTGTACCAGTGGGTGCATTGGTGGGTTTAGACGTTGGAGCACCAGAAGGTGAGTTTGTAGGTGAAAAAGTAGGACCGGTAGTGGGTATGGCTGTTGGTTGTGCAGAAGGTTTTGCCGTAGGAAAACGTGTTGGGAAACGTGTCGGAGCTTTGGTTGGTATGCCCGTAGGAAAAGCAGTTGGAGACCTAGTGGGAGCCGCCGTTGTTGTAGCATTGGCAGTAGCGTTGGTAGGTGCCTGCGTGGGTGTTGCAACCGGCGCGGGTGTAGAAAAAATGACCGGTGGAAAACCATTCATTGGCAACAAAAGCATTTGCTTTCCTGTTGAACCTACCGGTGGAGAACTAAGTACCTCAGAACTTGAACCAGCAAAGTCAGCACCCGTGCTTGCAAACATATCCATCGCTGAAGATATATCTGACGGGCATTCAGAATAGACAATCCCAAAATTATAATCGGTTTCTGAAGCACCATGATATGTTACCAACACAGCTGAACCTGGGCATAGAGCAGCATTGTGGCTGGTTAATGATACCGATGGCGTTTCGGTAATATACGTACCTCTTAAATGCGACAATAACGCCGCACCTGTTTGTGCGCATACAGTAACTAGCTGATTAAAATTTGATTCGGGTAACGCTGTGCTTCTTTGTTGGCACGTAAGGTCAAATGCAGGATCTCCATTTCCTCTTGAGAGTGCAAATTGCGCATAAGCAGTATGTCCTGCGGTAGAGCTTGTATTACCAACCGGAATTTGCCCCATTGTGTTATGTATTAGACCTGAAAATGAGCTTTGAAAGTTCACATTATTATCTTGCTGAGCAATCGCTATGGCATGGCCCAATGTGAATGCAGGGTCATGAGCAAGAATACCCACTACCCCTTGGGTAAGCTCTGTGGGTTTTAACTCACTGTCTAACGCATGATGCGATACAACATAACTTAAAGGAGTAGCCCTTCTTGCATAGGCGTGCAGAGGCTTACTTGGTTTTGTCGCGTAAATTTTTTGACCCAACTCAACATTCATCATGCTAAGCTTATATGTTATTTCCGCAGGACTTAGTCCTTCTTTGTTAAAACGGGCTCTTAATAATGGCGTAACAGCCTCTAATATCTGACGTTTGTCAGTAACTCCTCTTGCAACCTTCCCTACACCAAAAGAAATTACATTACCGTCACCATCTTTGCCTTTTACTGAAAAATGATACCCTATAACTTCCTTTTTTAATGACACACTTGTGGGGTGCTTAGGCTTAAAGCTTGGCCGTACTACACGACGTTCCGCAGGCTCTGGTTGTAAAGCCCCATCTATGTCTTCCCACTCTCCATCCTCTTGAGCTTGTTGATTAGGATTTCCTTGGTTCTGTGTTATTGTTTGATTACGTTGTTGATAATCATTAAGTATTTTTCCTGGATTTTGCGAACGCCTCAATCCTCCTTTACGATGATTTGCCATAAGTCTTCTCTCTTAAAATTCTTCGTATCACACCAATGCACATGTATAAGAAAAATTTGCACAAACAACAAGTAAATCTTTTAAGGAAAATATACTGCTTTACAAGTACATACACTAGAATCAAGCGTTTTCCAGTTATCTGCATCAACTGTAAAGGTAATAAGTGAACCCGTAGGAAAGCGCATGAAGAGCTCTTGGCTAACTGGCGTTGGCTGCCCTGCTAAAAATACTGCTAGTTGGTGTGTTCCAGGATTATGTGCCACCAACATTACGCTATCAACATCTGCTGGCACTGTTGCCAAGGCTTTTAGCATTTCACCCGGCGTAGAAAGGTATAAGTCTGGCCTTTGCTCCAATTGAATGTTCTGCTCTTTTGGTAACACCTCTAGCACGTGCTGTGCTGTTTGCATGGTACGCAAAGCATCTGACACCAACATCAATTGTGGCAAGCCACAAGCACTTTGTTCTAAATGCTGTGCAATACCAACACAATCCTTTACCCCACGTTTGGCAAGGGGCTTTTCATGGTCATCATGATAATCGACCTTATTATCGGCTTTTGCATGACGTAGTAAGTATAGGGTTTTGCTCATAGCTTTTATATAAGCTACCATTGATCAAGCGTCAATCTTTTGCTACCATAAGAGCATCATGTCACAGAAACAAACACTTAATAACCTAGACCAATTATTTGACCGTCCCGAGCAACGTTTTATTAATCGTGAGCTTTCGTGGTTAGCGTTTAATCAACGCGTGCTCGAAGAAAGCACACGCAGCGATTACCCTCTGCTTGAAAGAGTACGTTTTTTATCGATCAGTGCATCAAACTTAGATGAATTTTTAATGGTACGGTATGCCGGACTGAAAGCACAAGTTCATAACCAGCTGTCAAAAACCAGTGATGATGGACTTACCGCAAGCCAGCAACTTGAAGTCTTAGAACCCGCCATCAGCGAACTCATTCATCTTCAGCAACAATACTGGACCAGGTTACAAACCCAATTAGCACACGAAAACATTACGATTGCAGAACCTAAAAGCTGGACAAAATCGCAGATTCGGTTTTTGAAAAACTATTTTACGACCAATATTTTCCCAGCACTGTCGCCCATTACTATCCAGGCTGATCACCATTTTCCTTTTATTCCAAACTTGGGCATTGCAGCCATAGCCTCCATGAAACATCATTCGCAGTATGGAGTGGTGCTCTTACCACAAAACCTTGAGCGACTTATTCTCCTGGAGGAAGAAAATACACTAGTACTACTTGATGACGTGCTTGATTATTTTAAGGAGCAATTATTTGATAGTTCATCCATCGATACAATGGGTATTATCCGTATTATCCGTGACAGTGAACTTGCCATAGAAGATGACGCATCTGACCTAATACGGCATTTTGAAGCTGCAGTCCGCAAACGCAGACGCGGCAAAGTTATTTTTATTGAATCAACCTTTCCCGAAGACAGTGCCATTGTGCATGATATTATTACCAAACTCAGTACTGATATTAACAAATGTCAGCATGTTCCTTACATGGTGGGGCTAGCATCTATCAATCAATTATGCAAACTTCACAAACCAGAGTTATTATTTACACCTTATCATGAACGTTTTCCTGAGCGCATTAACGACTATGAAGGGGATTATTTTGCTGCCATTGCCGCCAAAGATATTGTCATTCATCACCCTTATGAGACATTTGATGTTGTTGTTAATTTTCTGCAAACAGCCGCACGTGATGAACATGTAGTATCCATTAAACAAACTTTATACAGAACTAGCAATGACTCCCCTATCGTTAAAGCACTTATCGAAGCAGCGCAACATGGAAAATCAGTTACCGTTGTCGTAGAATTAAAGGCTAGGTTTGATGAAGAATCCAATATACGCTGGGCACGCGACCTAGAAGCAGCAGGGGCGCAGGTAGTATTTGGGTTTGTAGACCTTAAAACCCATGCCAAAGCGTCTTTAGTGATTCGCAAAGAAGGAAACAACTTAGTATCATATGCTCACTTTGGTACCGGAAACTACCACCCAATTACCGCACGCACCTATGTTGATCTGTCGTTTTTTACGTGCGATCCAACATTGTGCTCAGACGCAGCATTGTTATTTAATTACCTCACTGGCGTAGGAAAGAAAAAATCCTACAGCGCGCTCATTACTTCTCCTAATGACCTAAAAGAACGCTTACTAACACACATTGATCAAGAAATAAATTTTGCCAAAAAAGGAAAGCCAGCCAATTTATGGGCTAAAATGAATGCCTTAGTTGATCCCACTATTATTGATGCTCTTTACCGCGCTTCGCAAGCAGGAGTACAAATAGACCTCATTGTAAGAGGTGTATGCTCTTTAAAACCAGGTATCATTGGTTTGTCTGAAAATATCAGGGTACGCAGCATTATTGGACGATTTTTAGAGCATGCTCGGATATTCTGTTTTGGTAATGGCCACCGATTACCCTCAAACCGTGCTAAGCTTTATATTTCCTCCGCCGACTGGATGCCACGTAATTTTGATAGCAGGGTAGAAGTGATGGTTCCTATTACAAATGCCACAGTTCATGAACAAATTATGGGACAGATTTTGGTAGCCAATTTAGCAGATAGCGAACAAAGTTGGATTTTGAACCAAGAATGTATATATTTACGTAACAACGCCAATACAAAATTCAATACACACCGATATTTTATTGACAATCCCAGTCTATCTGGTAGAGGCAAGGCATTATCAAAATTGGAATTAAAACGACAACGCGAAACAATGTTTAAACTGATTGATACTCAAAAGGAGCAATAAACGTCATCGTGTCTAGTATTTCTAAACTTTCCGCCCCTGTGGGTGTTGTTGATATTGGGTCAAACTCAATTAGGCTAGTGATTTATGACGGTGTTAAACGAGCACCCTCACCCATTTTTAACGAAAAACTTCTTTGTGGCCTTGCCCGTAATATGGAAGTTACAGGCACATTGGACCCTCAAGGGGCACAACGCGCCCTTAAATGTCTTGGACGTTTTATTTCTCTAGCCGAACTTATAGGTGTGCGCTCCTTAACATTATTTGCTACTTCAGCTGTACGTGATGCCGCAGATGGTGCTGAATTTGTCAATCAGGTCCAAGAGCGTTACGGACAAAAAGTAGAGGTTTTATCCGGTGAAGTTGAGGCGCATTATGCAGGACTTGGTATTTGTAGTTCCATTATAAACGCCAATGGCGTCATCGCCGACCTTGGTGGTGGAAGCTTGGAACTTATTGGAGTTAACCAAGGCATGCTTGCTAGTGGCCAGGGCACTTCTTTACCCATTGGCCCCTTACGCCTTGCAGGAGACAAACGCAAACAATCCACGTTCCAAAAACTGGTCACCAATTCTTTAAATCATTTTGACCTACCAGCATTTGCTAAAAAAGCTTCTATTTACTGTGTTGGTGGAGCATTTAGAAGTCTAGCAAAAATACATATGTCACGAAGACATTACCCATTAAAAGTTATCCATAATTATTCCGTTGATGCCCAAGAATTTTATACTACATTACAGTTAGTTGCGAGCATGTCATCCGGATCATTAGAAGATGTACCTGATGTATCCAAGAAACGTGCTAAATTCTTGCCCTTTGCTTCTATTATTGGCATGGAAATGATCGATCGTGGCCAACCTAAAAACATTGTGTTTTCTACAAGTGGCGTTCGAGAAGGGCTCATGTTTTCTATTCTCAAAGATAAAGAGCGGAGTAAAGACCCATTAATTGCTGGCAGTATTGATATGGCTCGTAATTTACCTAACGGATACACATATGGCCAAGAGCTTTTTGCGTGGATTCGACCTATTATTGACAGGCTACGCTTGAATAACGATAGGCTGATTATGGCAGCCTGTATTTTGTCAGATATTGCATGTTTTGAACACACTGAATATCGGCCACAAATTTCGTTCCAACGCATCATGGACTCCTCATTACTGGGCATTAGCCATCAAGAGCGTGCATTCATTGCACATATATTATATTGCCGTTATAAACCCAATGCTGATGAATCACTTCTAGATGAACCCACATTATTCTTACTCAGTAAAGCCATTCGGGATAAAGCACGTACGCTGGGCCTAGCAATACGACTTGGCAGGAGCCTTAGTGCTAGTTTTCCACATATTTTACCCGCATGTCAATTATCGGTCACTTCTTCGCGCCTCACACTTTCTTGCGACAAGACACTTACCAACCTCATGGGAGAGAAAGTCGATAAACGCCTTGGTCAATTGGCTGACGCACTTCATTTGCAAGCAAATGTTCATTAAGTATAGGATTAGAACCAAGAAAATTGAGGTGTTGCACCGCCAGGGTTAAAGGCAGCAGCTGCAGAGGCCGCAGCAGCGGTCACTCCTCTTAATGCAGGAGGTGGCTGAGGTATTTCATCCTCTTCTCCTGGTAAACTATGTAGAACTCTTGTGCCATCAACTGTAAAAACTTTTCTCCTAGGCTCATTTGCACCTTCCAACCTTTCAACACCTTGCTTCCTAACAAGGTTCGATTTCAGGTCTATTGCCTCAATGGTAGCATTACTTGCAGGCACACCTGCTAAAGCAGCTGCACCTGGATTACCAATTTCATTCCAAGACAGGTTAAGAGTTCGAAGACAAGTATTAGTACCCAGCGCACATGCAATAGCAATTGCACCGTCATTACCAATCTTATTTGCATGAAGGTCTAATTGAACAATCGTGGCATTATTTGCAAGCATACCTGCTAAAGCAGCCGCACCTGCATCGCCAATGTTATTATCACGAATATTTAGCGTGCCAAGCTTAGGGTTAACGCTAAGCGCTTCTGCCAATATTTTCGCACCTGTGGCACTAATTTTATTGTTTGCGATATCTAATGTATGAAGAGAAGGATGGACTCTCAATCCTCCTGCTAAAGCAATTGCACCTTCATCGCCAATGCTGCGCTCATCACTTCCTGAGAGATATATCTGTTCAAGAGTAGTGTTCGTTTCAAGCATCTTTGCAAGGTCAGACGCACCCTGCGCGCAAATAACGTTTTCACCAAGATTTAGCATACGCATGGTATCATTATACTCAAGCACTGTTGCAAGTGCAGCGGCACCTTCATCACCAATGCAATTTGTACAAAGATTCAGCTCTTGAAGGGCTGCATTGGTACGCACAACATCTGCTAAGGCCTTTGCACCGTCATCGCCAATGTCATTATCACTAATATTTAGCGTACGAAGCTTAGGGTTAATGCTAAGCGCTTCTGCTAGGGCAATCGCACCTTCATCACCAATACTGTAACCACAATAGTTTGAAAGATTTAAAGCACAAAGCGTAGGATGAACTTTAAGCGCGCTTGCTATAGCTTGCGCACCGCGGACACCAACCTGATTATTTGCAAGATTTATTTCTTCAAGAGTGGTATTGAGCTTAAGCAGTGCGCCTGCAAGAGCTTCTACACCGTCATCGCCAATTTCATTATCTTCAAGGCATAGTGTTTTAACAGTATTATTTACTTTCAGCGCTTCTGCCAGAGCTGTTGCACCTGCGCCTTTAATGCTTTCTACATCACTTCCTGAAAGATACACCTGTTCAAGAACAGTATTCGTTTCAAGCATAGCTGCCAAGGCGATGGCACCGTCATCATCAATGTCATTATAATCAAGATTTAGTTTTTTAATGGTAGGATGAACCTTCAGTGCTCGAGCAAAAGCTCGTGCACCATCATTGCCAATGCTTTTACCACTTAGATTTACTTCCTGTACAACAATATTTGTACTAAGAGCTTCTGCTAGTGCCAGAATATTCTCTGACGTTAGCGGTGTATAAATCAATTCTACTTTTGTTAGTGTCGGATCGTCCCAGTTAATCCGTTGAATAATATTTTCTATACTCATCTTCTTTCCATAACAAAAGACGGCTATCTATTGATACGTAGCATACCATTACCTTCTTTGGTCGTAAATCAAGGTAACAATACCGCAATTTTGGTCGCAAATCAAGGTAACTTGATATTAGAAAGAGGTTAATTGCATCTAATTATCACCTGATGAACCAGCTTTTCAATGCCTTGAGCTATGTCTTTTAGCGCATCTTCTCGCATATAAGCACTGCACGTAATAATATTATGCACATCATCAATCACAATGTCTGAGGTCTTACAAACCGTGTGCGTAGCACCTAGCGCAGGTATAAGACCATCTTCATCATCACCAATGGTAACCGTGGGGTGTAGATTGTCTTTTAATGCAGCTACGAGCACTGCAGGCGAAATACAGATTGCTCCAATCGGCTTTTTTGCCTGAATAAATGCATCTAATACTGCTTTAAATTCTGGGAGCACTTGCGCATCTGGACCTTTAAATGCTAAATCTGAAAGATTCTTAGCCACCCCAAAGCCACCGGGGATCACCAATGCATCAAATTCTTTTTCGTTGAGATTGACCAAATCTTCTACTTCACCTCTGGCAATGCGCGCCGACTCTTGAAGTACGTTTCGAACTTGCCCTTCTTGTTCTTGCCCTATTAAATGATTGATAACATGATACTGATTAATATCAGGAGCAAAACACTGTACACTTGCTCCTGCCTTATCAAGCTCTAACAAAGCTAGTACTGATTCTCTAATTTCTGCACCATCTAAATAACCACACCCAGCAAGTATTACTGCAACTTTCATGCGCGTTTCTCCTGTTTATCTTTGATCATATGCTCTGCCTCAGGGAATGTACGTTGGGTTACCTCATTGGCGTAATCAGCAACAGCATCGTCAATGATCTGTGCTAATTGTGCATAACGCTTTACAAATTTGGGCTTAAATTCATCAAACAACCCTAACATATCTTCTGTCACCAAAATTTGTCCATCACATTTATTGGACGCACCAATACCAATGGTAGGAATCGTCAGTTGTTGGGTAATGTCATGCGCCAATGATTCTGGCACACTTTCAATCACCAATGCAAAAGCACCTGCATTTTGTATTGCTAATGCATCTGCCATAATAGCCTTACTTTCATCTGCAGCCTTACCACGTGGGCCATAACCGCCATGGACACGTACACTTTGAGGTTTTAGTCCGATATGCCCTACCACCGGAATACCTCTTTGAGTCAAGAACTCAACAGTTGATGCCATTTCTTGCCCGCCTTCAATCTTTATTGCCTGACAACCGGTTTGTGCCAATATTTGCGCCGCAGTGGTAAAAGCCTGTTGGGGGCTGGCCTGGTAACTTCCAAATGGCATATCAACAATCACGCATGCACCACTAACACTGGAGCTTACCGCTTTACCGTGCGCAATCATCATGTCAACTGTCACGTTTAACGTAGACTCCATTCCATATATTACCATCCCCAATGAATCACCAACCAACAACATATCACAATGCTTATCCAGAATTTTTGCCATTGGAGCAGTATAAGCTGTAAGACATACAAGTGGCTTATCACTTGATTTACGTGAACGTATATGATGTATGGTGAGGGGTTTTTTAATAGTCATGACAGGTAAATAATCGCAACGTGTTGAAAATATCGATGCTACATGCGTATAAGGTTATATGCCCAAATAAAACGTCTTTATACTCAATTACTGTATCATGCACAAGTAATTATAGGAAAAGCGCCCTTAAATTGGCTTTTGTAAACCGTTAGTGATCTTTGTGTTCGACAGGAAAAATGAGTGTAATGGTAGTACCAATCCCTACCTCACTCTTAAGAATAAACTCACCACCCATAATATCTGTAAGCTTTTTAGTAAGTGGCAACCCTAAACCTGTTCCTTCGTAGCGTCGGCTTAAAGAATTATCAATTTGACCAAATGGTGCCATTGCCTTGGCAATATCATTTTGCGCTATTCCAATACCAGTATCTGTAACCGAGAGCTCAACAGTATGATTCATTAAATCTTCCTTTACCGATAGTCTTACTTCGCCATTTTCTGGAGTAAACTTAACCGCATTCGACAGTACATTCAGAATAATCTGTTTCATACGCTTGGGATCGGCTTGCATCATCACTGGATGGTCTGGCATTTGTTCTACTAACTTTACTTGACCATCATTAGCACGTGGCTCAACAAGTCGCATACAACTATGTGCGATCTTTGTTAACTCCATATCCACTTTATCAATTTCAAGCTTCCGCGCTTCAGCTTTCGAGTAATCCAATATATCATTAATAAGACTTAACAAATGAACCCCTGAACCATTAATATCATTGATATATTCAGCGTATTGCGGATGCCCCACAGGCCCCATCACTTCGTCTTTAATAATTTCTGAAAACCCAATAATAGCATTCAGTGGCGTTCTTAGCTCATGACTCACATTCGCAAGAAACATCGATTTTTCTTCATTTTGAGTTTCTGCCCGAGCTTTAGCTTTCTCAAGGGCTATTTTTTCATCTTGTTGCTCACTAATGATGCGCTCATTACTTTTTAGTACAAGCAAAAATACTCCATAAAAAACAATGCACACGGCTCCCATGAGCATGGTAAGCCAATAATGCATATCGGTAAGACGGGTTAATGCCTCCTGACTTACGTAACTATAAAGCTCCATTGTTACCGGTTTATGGTTCACCTTCTGGTCTGGGCAATCTTCACTACTAATGTTAATATGAGACCTAATAAAACTGCCCTTGGTAGTTGTACCGTCGGCATGATTCATAGTCATATCCGGTATGAATACAGCACCACTGGAAATGTTATATTGACGATCGTGAATAGGAGTTTTTTGATGCGTAATAAAGAAATTTTCTTGTTTATGGTTATATAACGACACAAGAGAAGCCGGAACCGTACCTAAAATAGTATTGGAAAGCTTAGAAAAAGCTGAATAACGCTCATGCTGTTTCCACTGTTCGGTCGGTATATCTGACATTTCGTCAAATAACGGAGCAAATCGACACCATATTTGCTTTGTATAATGTTTAGCAACATGCTGATGCTGAAAATAAACTGGCCCCACAAGTACATGATCAATAACATAATTATTAATCGTCTTTCCAGCAATAAACACTCCTCCTGTCAGGAGGAGAATTGTAAAGAGGATAAAATATTTTAACGACTTCATCATAAATTGATTATCTGCCTACTTCTCTTTAAATACATCTTAACCCACCGCCAAAGAAAATGTTCCTTTTACTAATACAAGGGATAATAGCATGCAAGGTTTTTACTAGCAACCGTACATTAATTATCTAGCCATAATAATAACCTGCATGAAGTGGATGTATCTGATATTACGTAAGAAGCTGACGAGGAAGTAGTGTAATTTTGATCAACACATGAACTTGCTGTAGCTTTATTATTATCCGATCGGAGTACAAATAGTGAACCACCTGCTGGATTAGCAGAGCCATCCAACTTCATATCGATCATACGTGCTTCTTTTGCCGTGATAGCCCCACCCTGTGGATCTACATCATCTTCTGTGGTTACCAATTGAACGTTATTGCCAAAAGTTCCTGCCGTAGCAGTATATACCTCATTGTACGACAATATATAATACGCACCATCTATGGTACTTCCTGGTACATTGATATCAATTTCATAATCCGGCGTGCCGGCATCTTGACCTGTATAGCTTCCGTGAATAAAACCCGATAACTGCAAATGTTGCCATGCTCTTAATTGTTCTGCAGACTCAATTCTGTCATCACCATCACCATTGGCAGTATCCGCCCAAAAACCGGTCGCATTTGGTGCATCACCGGGAAAGGTTATATATTTTAACCTGAATCCTTCCACTGCCTGCCGATAGCCCGACATCTGGGTAATAATTTCATTCAGTCGGGCAGCCTGCATCATATGCCCTGCCACAATAATTGCAGATACTATCATGCCGATAACCAATAATACAATGGACATCTCTAACATCGAGAAAGCTGATCGTAATCTATTCATAGGCTATCACCCTCTCTTTTAAACACTGATACCATTTCATAACATTACCATTTCTCGAAGTGAAATTAAAACACCACATAAAAAAACCTCACTATAAGCATATAGTGAGGTTTTTTATTATTTTATTTGCACAACGACCTTATGTTGATGCTGCGGCAAAAAGAGCTTTACGTTGCTCCTCCGCTTCTTGCTGAAAATCTTCTTCTGTATCTTCAATATTTGCAAGAGACTTAATAAGTGCTAACATTTTCTTACGAACACGCTCATCTGAGATACCATAATAGGCACGAATAAGCGTTAAGATTTCTTTATTATTTGAACGCGTATACTCAAATGAAGGAGTATCTGCTTCGCCAGCAAGTGTATTGGTAACATTGCTCGTAGAAGCATCACCTTCTTCATAGTCTTGAAAGAAGTATGATACATCAACCTTAAGAATTTTTGCAAACTCATACAGACGGCTTGAACCTATACGATTATAACCACGCTCATATTTCTGAATTTGCTGAAATGTAACGTCTACTGCTTCTCCTAATTCTTCCTGACTCATACCAAGAATCGTCCTTCTGGAACGCAACCGCCTTCCAACATGAACATCGACCGGATGTGGTTTAGATTTTGTCATAACTATTCACCGCTTTATACTAATTGGTTAATTTCTTAAGAGAGAGGCATGCTATCACGGTTTTTTCTATTTTGGAACAAACAAATGCAGAAAATTGCTAAAATAATGAGCAAAATCCCCTCCAATCCGAGCTCAGCATAGGTTGTTTTAGTCTCAAGTGCAATAGGTAATCGACTATCCATCACTGCAGTTTTGCTCAATTGTGTCTCCTTAATTAACCTTCCGTAAGCATCATAGACAGCAGATATACCCGTATTAGCAGCCCTAATAATTGGAATACCCTGCTCAACACTTCTAACTTTAGCCATTACAAGATGCTGGAACGGACCACTGCTATACCCATACCAGGCATCATTTGTTACATTAATCATCAATTTTGGCCGATTGGTTTGATCAACCACCGCTTCAGGAAAAATAACTTCATAGCAAATAAGGGGACTAAACAAACCTATTCCTGGAAGATTCATTGATACTGTACCTTCACCCTCGCTAAAATCGATAGAGCCATGAGTTATCTTGGCAACAGGGTAAGAAAGCCATTCCCTAAAAGGAATATATTCACCAAAAGGTACCAAATGTGACTTGTCGTAAAATTGCCGTTTTCCTTGATCATCTAAAACCAACATCGAATTGTAGAGTTGATCAATCGCACATTCTGAGGCCTTGCACTGCTGACTTACTGTTGCGCGCATCACACCACTAATAAATGCACCATTTTCAGGAACCAGCTCTGAAAGTACTTCATCTATTACAATACTTTTACCGTTAATCGGAAATGGCAATGCACTTTCTGGCCATATTAAATGTGTTATAGGCGCCTTACTAGGAAGAGAAGACAAGGCCCTAAAGGTTTGCATGTGCTCCCATATTTTGGAGTTATCCCATTTGGTGGATTGATCAATATTAGGCTGTACTACCCTAACATACACATCCGACTCATTCACAAACGGGGCATCTTGGACACGTAAGAACCCTGCACCCGCAATAACAATAAATAATGCAACTGCTATTAACAAAGTATCGTAACGCTTCTGGGCAAAGAAATGATATGCAGTACTAAATCCCCATACAGACAAAAAGCTTAAACCCCATATTCCAATAATACTTGTTACTTGCAACATTGAATCTGAAAAGGCCCAACTATAGCCCATGAGATTCCATGGAAAACCGGTAAATAAATACCCTCTCGCAATCTCTGCTAACGACCATATACACGCAAATAATGTTATCTTTAATAGCCCTTTGGAACGGGTATAAAATAACAACAATGTTACTAAACCTATATATAGCGCCAATACCCCTGATATGCCAAAAATAGCAAATGGTATTAGCCAGCCAAAACGAACGACATCAATTAACAGAGCAAATGAAATCCAATATAATCCAGCGATAAAGAATCCAAATCCAAACCACCATCCCTGCCAAAAGGCAGCACGCGCAGTTTGGGCTTTATCGTGAATTACTAACAGGTAACCAAAAGCCAAAAAAGCTAACGGGAAAATATATAATGGTGGCAAAGCAAGGGCTGCAAGCATACCAAGTGCACACAGCTCTAACCTGCCACCATGAGCATACCGATGATGAAAAATATGAAATTTCTTCATGGCAATAAATGTCCTGTAACTAGCTTTTTTCGCTGCCGTGCATCCTGTCAGACTTTACTAATTACGTCAACATAATCCTAGATTTCTTCAAACTTCTTCAGAACTTGACCCCAAACTGCCAATTATGGTAGAATGGACAGATCATGAACAATACACAATCAAAAGACGACGAACCTCCGTCGATGACGGAAGCGGTACAGGGCAACGAAGTAAAAGATGGCAACACTGCATTAGTGGCCAACGCTTCGCCTGACCTAGAAGCTTCCTTTCTCAAAAAAATCAAACACAAAACATCCAAATTATTCGGTTTGCGCAGTAAATCTCTAGATGAAGATGTAGCAGACCTTATTGAAGAGCATGACCCTGAAGGCACACAGGTTAGCTCAGAAGAACGCACCTTACTGCACAATGTTCTTAACTTAGGTGATGTTACGGTAAACGACGTGATGATCCCTCGCACGGATATTATCGCCGTAGATAGCACAATTAGTTTATCCCAATTACGTCAAATAGTGATTGAAAAAGAACATACACGTATTCCGGTTTTTAAAGAAACACTTGATAATGTCATAGGCTTTTTGCACATAAAAGACATACTCCCCATACTTGGCTCTCAGAAAAAATTTGCCATGGATAGTGTTATTCGTGAAGTATTGTATGTTCCTCCATCTATGAAAATTATCGACCTTCTGGTTAAAATGCGTGATAAGCGTGTACATATAGCAATTGTGCTAGACGAATATGGCGGAACTGAAGGGTTACTGACCATGGAAGACATTATGGAAGAGATTGTTGGTGAGATTGAAGACGAACACGATGATGTTGAAGAAAGCGACCTTGTTGTGATTGATGACAATACGTACCAAGTGAATGCACGTATGCATGTAAGTGAATTGGAAGAACAACTTGACCTTCAACTAATTAATAATCGAGAAGAAGAGGATTTTGATACCGTAGGCGGTCTTATTTTCTTCATGCTTGGGCGCGTCCCTGAAGTAGGCGAAGTCGTCACTCACAGCAGTGGAACCACGTTCGAGATCACCGATGCAGATCCCAGACATATTAAACGTGTATTGCTAAAAAAACCTCAATGAGGGGCATATACTAATGGCGAACCAAGCCAAAAGGCAATGTGATTTACAAGTCAGTATCAACATGCAATAGCAATAGCGCCTGCGCTGCTTTACGCGGGAATTTGCGTGAAACTTTTTAATACGGATTTCCCACTCCCATACGCGCTAAAATATCTACCTCTAACTCTTCCATCATTTTAGCTTCACCATCTTCTTCATGGTCATAACCAAGCAAGTGTAACAAGCCATGCACTACTAAATGCGCAACATGATGTTCAAAACTCTTCTTTTGTTCTTTGGCTTGCTTTTCGATTGTTTCAACGCTTAAAACAATATCTCCCAGGCTAACACATATAATTTCATCTGCCATCGCCATAAGATTTCCTTGGCCTAGCTCATCGCATGGAAAAGAAAGTACATTGGTAGGGGCATCCTTTCCTCTATATTCGGCATTTAATGTCTGAATATTTGCATCATTGGTAAGTAAAATAGAAATATCAATATTCACTTCATGACTATCAATACCCAGCATATTAAAGACATGCCGACAAATAAACCCTAAGCGCGTCTCCAGGTCATCTCCATGATCCTTCCATTTGTCGCAGGCTATATTGACATCCACTTCAATAGTCATAATAACGTTATCCGAATAAAAAATTACTGATTATCATAAGCTTGAATGATTTTTGCCACAAGGCTGTGACGCACCACATCTTTTTCATCAAACTTAATTTGGCCAATTTCATCAACAGAAGCAAGCTTGTTCATTGCTTCTTTCATACCAGAGTCAATATTGGGCGGAAGATCAATTTGTGAAATATCGCCATTAATAACCATGCGCGACCCTTCACCCAAGCGCGTCAGAAACATTTTCATTTGCACTGGCGTGGCATTTTGTGCTTCATCCAAAATCACAAACGCATTTTTTAATGTTCTACCTCTCATGAACGCAAGTGGCGCAATCTCAAAGATTCTTTGGTCTAAATTTTTCTGAACTTTTTCAGACGGCAACATATCGTGCAGCGCATCATAAAGGGGCTGCATATACGGATCCACCTTCTCTTTCATATCACCTGGCAGAAAACCTATCTTTTCACCGGCTTCAACCGCTGGCCTTGCCAAAATAATCCGTTCTACCTTGTGAGATAAGTACATCGCAACTGCCACGGCAACCGCTAAATAGGTTTTTCCCGTACCGGCAGGGCCTTGGGCAAATACTAATTCTTTATCATAAAGCATTTTAATATATTGCTGCTGTCCAGGGGTGTAAGGTGTAATAAGACGCTTTTTGGTCTTTATAATCACTTCCTCTTCCAGAAGCACGCCATCAGGAAGGTCTTTTTTCACTTTAGCACCAAGCTTTCGGATGGTAGCATCAACGTCCGAAGATGAAATCATCAACCCCTTTTCCAATCTTTCATATAATGCTGTTAATACTGCCTGCGCATGATCAACATTTTCTTGTTGACCTGAAAGTGCCACTTTACTACCACGAGATGATGTTTGTACATCCAACTGTTTTGCAATGTGTTCTAAATACTCATTGTGCTGACCAAATAAATCCGCAACCAGGTGGTTATTTTCAAACTGAAGGCAAACCGATGATTCCAATGACGTCTCTTTATATTATCTAATAACGTTATCCTCACCCTCATGGTAACGCTTTTTAAAGTTCAGTGCAATATGAATCACACCAACTGCGCTTCAAGACTATTTGGATGTGCATCACGTATTGTTACTGTTGCTATACTACCTAGCAATGATTTATCTGCACCAGTAATATATACTGATTGCATATATGGACTTCTACCAACCAGCTGGCCCTCATATTTTCCAGGCCTATCAAACAATATTTCCATCGTCTTACCTATACATGACTGGTTAAACGCTTCTTGTTGTTTATTAATTTGCGCTTGAAATAATGCAAGACGTCTACTTTTCACATCATCTGGAACTTGGTCTTCCATATCTGCACCCGGTGTTCCAGGCCTTGGACTATACTTAAATGAATATCCTTGAATAAAACCAACTTTGATCAACAAATCCATGGTATCGTCAAAATCTGCCTCTGTCTCGCCAGGAAATCCTATAATGAAATCTGAACCAAATTGCATATCCGGATTCCCAGCCCTAAGACGATCCACAACCGCAAAATAATCCTTCCGAGTATGCTTGCGGTTCATCGCCTTAAGAACATTATCTGCCCCAGATTGCACTGGCAGCCCCAAAAATGGCATCAATTTAGACTGATTTGCATGCGCCCCATACAGACTATCGTGCATATCTCTGGGATGTGAAGTACTATAACGAATACGTTTAAGTGTTGGAATGGTTGCTATATGATTGATAAGCTGCCCTAGATCCCATACATTTCCATCTATGTCGACACCATGATATGCATTTACATTCTGACCTAGAAGTGTAATTTCTAGCGCGCCTTTAGCCGCCAATGCCATGCACTCTCGGTAAATATCAGCAACTGGCCTAGAATATTCAGCACCCCTGGTATAAGGAACCACACAGAAGGTGCAAAACTTGTCACAACCTTCTTGTATAGAAACAAACGCTGCACCATTTTCTACAGTTTGATGTGTACCTGGTAATTGATCAAACTTATCATCTTCAAATTCTAAATTAATAGCATGACCACGATCACGCCTTACCTTACCAACCATATCTGGTAACGACTGATATGACTGCGGCCCAACCACAATATCCACGTAGGGAGCCCGGCGGAATATTTCTTCGCCTTCGGCCTGACCAACGCATCCAGCTACTGCAATAAGCATGTCATGATTACTATCTTTTTGAGCACGGATACGACCTAACTCTGAATATACTTTCTCAGCAGCCTTTTCACGAATATGGCATGTATTTAGCACCACCATATCCGCACCTTCATAGTCATTGGCAACCTCGTATCCCAGTGGACGCATAACATCAGCCATACGCTGTGAGTCATACACATTCATCTGACAACCATAGGTTTTTATATAAAGCTTTTTTTTGGGCGCGGCACTAGACATGATGATCAATACTTACAAATTAGCACATTTTTGTGCGCCACTCATACATGAAACTGGCAGAAAAAGCGAGAAAAATCGGCTATTTGTCATCCAATGGAACAGCATATAGTTCAAGACGGTGATCCACTAACTTGTATCCAAGCTTAGCGGCTACCTCTTCTTGAAGTTTCTCAATCTCATGATTATGAAACTCTATAATCTTTCCGGTACGCACATCTATGAGATGGTCATGATGCTCTGATGGCAACTCCTCATACCTAGCTCTACCATCCCCAAAATCATGTTTGGATATAATCTCTGCCTCTTCAAACATTTTCACAGTACGGTATACCGTAGCCAAACTTATATTTGGATCTTGTTTTGAAGCACGATTATATATTTCTTCTACATCAGGGTGATCGTCAGCAGCAGCAATGGTTCTTGCCACCACACGGCGCTGCTCTGTCATTTTAAGGCCTTTTTCAGCACATAATTTTTCAATTCTGGTAGTCATAACGGCTTAACTCTATAACATAACCAAAAATTGGATGCAAACTGGTTTTTTAGCTGTATATATTTATCGAAACCTCTGCACAATGCGTTACATTATACAAATACACCCTTTACCCCTAAATTAACAATAAAGGAAAGAACATGAAAATCTTGTTCGTTGCCAACGGAGACGAAAAAGCTAATGGACGGTTCTTTTATAGCCCTGACCGAAAAATAGCCCATGGAATGATTCAAAATGGCCATCATGTTTGGTTCTTTAGCGATCGTGATATTGCTAGAAATTCTACATTTTTCAAGACACGCAAGCTTGGTGTCAAAAAATGTAATGAACGTTTTATTCTTACCTTTAAGAACCTTATTCCAGATCTAGTAGTACTGGGAAATAGTAAAATCATCACCAATTCATCATTAGAAGAAGTAAGAAAAATTCATCCAAGCGTACGTATTATACAATTTAACGTAGATGCTATTTTTAATAAAAATAATGCCCTTAAAATCCTTGATCGCGCACCACATGTTGATGCCTCATTTGTTACTACCGCAGGAAAATCACTCAAGCAGTTTGATACGGAACGCTCAACTACCTACTTCATTCCCAACCCTGTGGACCCATCAATTGAAAGTACTGCAAACTATCTCCGTGACGAATTGAAAAACGATGTGTTTTGTGCCATGCGCCGGGCACGTAAACCCATACCGGAAAGTCCTCGTCATATTATACCAACCCGAATACTTCATGAACTTCCAGACTTACGCCCTTCTTTTCACGGTTTCAACAATGCAGGGGAACTATATGGCGCTGCTTATTTTAAAACATTGTCTGAATGTAAGATGGGCCTTAATTTAAGCCAAACGTTTTCCACCGAATCATTGGAACCGGCCAACAAAGAAGACCTCTATCTTTATTCTTCGGATAGGATATCTCACTACATGGGATGCGGACTATTAACATTTATTGACAGTATATTTGGATATCAGGACCTATTTACTGACCAAGAAATGGTGTTTTACGACTCCTACGATGAACTCATTGATAAGATAAAGTTCTATGCATCCAATAATACGCAACTTCGAAACATCGCCAAAAACGGCTCAGAACGATACCATGCCCTTATGAATAATCAGATTGTTGCACGCTACATGATAGAACGTACTTTTAAGAGCAAACTCCAGCACGCGTATCACTGGGTAACGTAATTATTTACGATGATATCGCAATAACATCACCGGGCCAATCACAGCAAAAGCAGACAATACATGCCATAACCAATGGCTTCCTGTTGCAAATATTGTACACATTGGTAAATCTATTTCTCTGGTAACAAGCGCCCCGGTCATCGTTATGGCACTAATGGCACAATATGGCTTAGCTTTGGATGCAATAGCAGGATGAAACACCATACCTATCATCACCACAACAAATGGAATAAATGCCCCTGAGTGCATGGGTAACCAGGCTTCCAATAATTTACCTGTAAGAACCGACCCAAGTAAACCACCAACTAAGTATGGCATAAGCGAGATGATGCTTGCTTTTCTGGCACTTGCAATATCCATTACAAACAAACTAATCCAGATCACAATACCGGTAATATCTAACCAGAATGTCCACGCAATAGCGGTAGCGTGCCAAATACTGCTGCACACTGTAATTAATAATAACCCATAACGATGCAACCGCGCGGATGAATCATTCCAGAGCCATATTGCTAACACTAAATAAATAAGGTTGCTAAGCGTATTAAGTGGCTGCATCATCATTAACCAACTATTTGCCTCACAAAATGTGAATGCAGGTAATGTTAACATATGAAAACCCTTTCATTCCAAGACTAACCCATTTATGTTTTCTTTTGTTAAACAACATATCAACAGGAAGTCATGTTCATTACATTTGAAGGCGGCGAAGGAGTCGGAAAGTCTACACAAATAGCATTATTAGCCGATTATCTCAAGACAAAGGGTAACCAGGTACTCACTACCCGCGAACCGGGAGGAACACCAAATGCTGAAAGCATCCGACAATTGCTTGTAGAACAACGCGAGGAGGCCTGGGAGCCTATTAGTGAACTCATGCTCTATTTGGCCGCCCGAAAAGAGCATGTCGAAAAGGTCATTTCCCCTGCCCTTAAGCAAGGCACTTGGGTACTATGTGATCGTTTCAGCGACTCAACTATTGCATATCAAGGATATGGTCATGGCTTGGACATTGCATTCATTCAGCAATTAACGAACTTAAGCATGAACCATTTTAGCCCAGACCTTACCTTATTATTGGATATTCCACCTAAACAAGGCGTAGCAAGAGCAAAATCCTGCAGTGGTCAGGAAGTGCGCTATGAACAGATGAACATGGATTTTCATGAACGTGTGCGCCAAGGGTTTCTTGACCTTGCTAGTCAACACCCTAAACGATTCATAACCATTGATGCCACCCAGGATACTGATGCTGTATTTAATAGCATATGCCGTACCATTGACCAGGCTATTGCTTAACCCTCTTACACAACACTATTTTTATCATGAACATGATCAATCTTGATAATTTTTTTCTTCCAAAATCCATATTTTTAGGACAAGACATCTCAAGCCCATGGAGCATTACAGCAAATGCCGAAGAAATTATTCATGCGTTTCTTTCTACGCTTGATCAACAATACATAATCAACAATGGCATTGCGGTTCATCGCGAAGCCACCATTGAAGCGAACGCAATCATAAAACCACCTGTCATTATTGGGCCACGCTGCTTTGTAGCTTCTTTCACCTATCTTCGTGGCGGTGTTTATTTAGAATCAGATGTCATATTAGGGCCTTCTGTTGAAGTAAAATCCTCTTTCATTTTTCGTGAAAGCAAAGCTGCGCATTTTAATTTTATTGGCGACTCCATCATTGGAGATGACGTCAATATTGAAGCAGGTGCAATTCTTGCCAACTATCGCAATGAACTCCCTAAAAAAGAGATTGTCTGTTATTACCAACAACAACACATTCATACCCAAACCAATAAATTTGGATCGCTTATAGGAAGCAATAGTAAAATTGGCGCCAATGCAGTACTTGCACCCGGAACCATTATTGACTCACAATCAGTAGTGCAACGCCTAGAGCTTGTGGACCAACTTCAATAAAAGTTAGAACACATACTGTGTTTAACTAGATTGCCTTTAACTTGCATGATAATTCCGAGGCCATAATAATCAAAGCACAAATACTCATTATGGCAAACCCTGCAACAATAGTGACAACGTTATCTTCATAAAACTGCCCTATCATTGTTCCTGAAATGGTTCCAATAACCGAAGACGTTGATCCAATGAATGCAGCTGCCATCCCTGCTATATTTCCCATTGGCTCCATAGCCAACGCCTTAAGGTTACCAAACATCACGCCAAAACTAAATAATAGTACCATTCCAGACACATAATACACCTCAAATGGTACAGGCATCATTATACCTACACCAAAAACCACTATTGATGTGACAAGCATCACTATTGCTGTGTACAAACAAAGTGTTCGCATGCCGTATTTTTCTACAAGACGCGAGTTAATATACGACGCAAGACCGAATGCCAAAGCCTGAAAGCCAAAATAAACTGCAAACATGTTGCCCACGTTATATTGCACCTGAAAAACTTGTTGTATGGTATTTAAATACCCCATCAAGACACCAAAAATACAGCCCATCGCCAGCGTATATGTACAAGTAATGCGGTTAGAAAGCACAGTCTTCAAACCTTTAATCATTGTCTCAACATTATAGGGAGTACGTCTTTTAGGCGGTAATGTTTCTTCCAAGCGGAAAAATACCCACACCCCAACTACAAGAGCATAGGCTATATAAAATCCAAAAATAACATGCCACGATGTGAAGTGTAGTATGACCTGCCCTAAAGCTGGCGCGATTGCAGGGACCATAATAAAAATAGTCATAACCAATGACATAATCTTAGCCATCTCTTTACCACTATAACGATCCCGTACAATTGATAGAATCGATATATAAGGACCTGAAATGCCAATTCCTTGGATAAAACGACCAATTAACATGGTTGTAATATCCATAGCAGATAAACAAATAATGCTCCCGATAAAATAAAGTATCAGATTTATATATAATATTCTTTTACGGCCCATCGCATCCGACAGCGGACCATTAATCAGTTGGCCAATTGCCATACCGGCAAAAATACAGCTAATAATATATTGTGCTTGATTTGGATGGGACACCTTTAAGTCCTGACCAATAATACCCAGTGCGGGCAGCATTGCATCAATCGAGATAGCAACAACAGACATCAGCACTGCCATTAAGATAATGAACTCTTTTGGACCTGCGGTATTAGGGTTGTTTAATATGTGATTCATTTAACAGTATCCTTACGCTGCCATGGCTAAGAATAATATAGCCGTTGCAATTTTTATTTTCAAAGGCTTGCTTACGGATTCCGCAATTTTGAAAATTACAGATTGAGAGTAAAAATAT